>Ga0310697_10000112_pt1 | contig 110800 bp, 99 predicted proteins | sample 172DNAGHGlowgp2_FD_203883 | JGI IMG/M metagenome (GOLD analysis project Ga0310697, IMG submission 203883) | Sheep rumen microbial communities from Palmerston North, Manawatu-Wanganui, New Zealand - 1728 DNA GHGlow gp2 (v2) (version 2) | ecosystem: Host-associated > Mammals > Digestive system >...
GTCCCGCAAATGACGGTCCCGCTGAACCAAGAGGCAAAAATGTTACCGCGACTATCTTTGAAATCCTTTAAGGCATCCCTAAAATCGGCCTTGTCTGACCCCGTTTTCAAAGTATCCAGATAGAGTTTATTGCCATCTACACGCCACGTGGCCACATAACCCCGGAAGTTCCAAGAAAAGAAATCATTGAAGCCGACTTGATCCCTTAATGAGCAATAGTGCAAAGAATCCAGTTGACCCAGCGGGGGCTGGTTGATAGCATACTTGACATTGCCCATAATGAGCGTGTCGCGTACCTGACGAGTCGTGCTGCTCCAGCTATCAAGCGGGAGAAACAAGAGGGCCCACAGGCACACACAAATATGCAACTTTATCTTCAATTGTTCTATCCTATCGTGTATCAACTATTTATTGGGAAGGTTGAAAATGACCGGAATAAGCAGCGAAAGGGCTATCGGCTCACCTTTGGCGTTCAATCCCGGCTTCCATTTGTCAGGTGCGGAGCTGATTACACGAAGCGCTTCCTCTTCAAAAATCTTGTTGGTGCTCCTATACACAACAGGATTTACCAGCTTCCCTTTCCCGTCAATTATTACTGACACATAGACCCGTCCTTCCAATCCGGCTTTTTTCGCTTCCTCCGGGTAAACCAGATGCTCTCTGATCCACTTGGCAAACTCGAAATAGCAGCCATTGTTAAAAGACGGTTTTCTCTCCTTTACACCGTAATCGAAAGCGACGAACGGCACTGAATCCATCTGGGCACGCTCCTCGTCCGTCAATTTAAAAATGACCGGGAAAGCATACGTTACATCTATCGGCTCACCCTTTCTCTCGCCAGGTTTCCAGATTTGCGGTGCCGATTCAATCACGCGAATGGCTTCTTCATCAAGCAGAGGATGAATGCCCCTGAGAATCCTCACATTGATGAGTTTTCCCTCTTTAGTAATGGTGAATTGGGTCGTTACCCTGCCTTCAATTCCGGCTTTTTTCGCCTCTTCCGGGTAGTTCTTGTGCTCGTTAACCCATTTCGAGAAGTCATTGGCATCACCATCATTGAAGCTGGGATTTTTCTTCTGGTAAGTCATCGGTATCGCTTCGAATTCCTCTTGCTCCTGTGCCATAGCCGGAACAAGAGGGAGCAACAATAAGAGTAACAGTATGATAGCGCGGGTTTTCATATGGCCGATATGGCTGCAATTATAGTGCCGATGCCCCCGACTGCTACGCATCCTTATCCCAGATTATTATGATGACTGGATAGGGTATAATGAGCGGCCTCCTTATACTTCCGGGAAATCGGGAGTTCTGCTGTGTTGACAGTTACAGTATCTGGCGAAGCGAGTTTTGCATAAGCGGTATTGACCAGGTAGGAGCGGTGGATACGCAGGAAGTTGTGCCCCAGAAGGTTTTCCCACTGGCTTATGCCGGTTTTGTTGCGAAAGCGACGGGCTTCGGTGGCATAGACCGTAACTTCTTTGTCGTTAGATTCGATGTAGAGAATCTCATCAGGATGGAGGGATACCGTCTTGCGCTCTGAAACAAATCGGATGGGCTTCTGAGGCGCGAGAAATCGTCTGTCCAGGAATCGACTAATAGTGGTGTCGCCAACGATGAGGAGCGCCAGCACCATGCCGATGAAGACCGGATTGAAGAGGGTTTCCGGATAGTCATCATATTGCCACCATATTACAATGTGCCGCATGTGGACGATTATGATACTGGCCATTACCACCAGTGCAATCTCGGCAACGAGGATGGCAAGCATGACGAAGATGGCATCCCGGATGCCGGCGCTTTTGTTCCGGAATGATATCTTGGATAGAAAGTAGCGTGCGGCTAAAACGCCGGGGAGAAACTGAACGCCGATGAAGAGGGCTTCCGGGAAAGAATACCCCATACTGACAACCAGGGCAGCAATCAGCACAACGGCGGCCACCCAAAGACCAAGTATGATCAGTGTTTTCTTCATCGGCAAAGCAAAGATAGCCTTTTTTGCCGAAAGAAGTTTTCATCCTCCGGCTTCAGGGGGATTTGACGGGTCTTGGAGGGGCTTTGACAAGCAGGAATATCAACAAATCAGCGTAAATTTGCAGCAGAATCAAAATGATATTGTCATGAACTTGCTAATCACTCTTCCCAGTCTCTTCATTCAAGGAGGACTGTTCATCATGTCTCTTATCACCGTGCTCTTCGTAGGGTTGCTGCTTGCCGCATGGAAGGCGCCTGCATGGGTGAAGGAAATTGGAATCATTACCCTTGTGACAGGCCTGTTGTCTCCTCTTATTCCTCTTTATCAATTTCTGTCCACGCTTCAAGAAGTGGCGGCGGTTAAGGGGGATACTGTTTCCAGTATTTTCGATCTGATTTCTCCGGGCATTCTATTCGGAGTGAAAGCCCTTTTGATCCCTGTTATTTACGGAATGATTGTTTATGTAGTTTCACTCGTTATAAGGATTATAAGGACGCCCAGGCTATAAAACCATGGAGAGAATAAAAATAGCTGTTTTATTGATTATTACCGTTTTGACCGCCTGCACCGGAAGGGCACGCAATGGAACGATTGTCATTAATTTGGACAAACCGTTATCGAAAGGTATTAATTTGGAGGAGTATTGCGAGAAGATAGAAATCATCCCTCTTGATGAGACACAGGGGGTGCTTCCGAGGTCAAAGTTTTGCGTGTTTCGCAAGGGATTTATCACCCAAAATTGCGATTTATCTAACTGTCAAACAGCTTTTTTTCAATATGACTTCTCAATGGCGTCCTTAACCTCGTTCAAGATACTGTTTTGCAGGAGTTTTGCATCGTGCTGGGCTATTCTGGTACTCGGCATGCACAAAAATGCCATCAAATGTGCGCGGCCAGTACTTTCGGGTACTCAATGTGCACATTTTAGGGGTAAAACGTGCATGGTCAGTACCACTGGGTACTCAACGTAAACAAAAACACCTTGAAACGTGTGCGGCCAGTACCAGGGAGGTGTTGGACCAGGTCCAAGCTGAAAGCTGGTGCCAGTTAAGTTATTTATTATTAGCTATTTGCGAGATTGTTTGGGATTACCGGTAATCCCAAACAATCCAATAAACCGCTGAATATCAAAAGGTTATCCGCCACCGTATCGGCATTACAAACGAATGTTGATGCAAAACTGTGGCGGATTGTTTACACATAGTTTTGGACTTGCTCCCATAAGCATCTACAGGGCACCTATCGCGTTTTATATATATACTCCACAACCAAAAAAGCAGGCCTCCATAGAGGTCTGCTTCTTTTCTGGATAAGATCCTGGATTAGATGCTGGCTTTACGATACTCCTTGCCAATCTTCTCAAGGGCGAGGGTAGCCTTGCGAACGCGTGCGCGTGCAGCCTTGTTGTCAACTTTGTCGATGTCTTTCTCGATAGCAGCAATCTGCTCCTTGATCTTAGCGATAATAGCTTCCATGATGATGTGGTTTAGAGGTTAATAATTAATGTATTAATGTTTAGTAACTTGGCTAATTCCGTTTTCGAGTGCTAATTTAATGAAAACAAAATCACTTTCCAAACTTTTTTCAAAAAAAAGTGCTTTAAATGCTTATCACAACGGATTTTAGGCCTTTTTTACCACATTTTCACCCAAAATAATCAGTTTTTATCGAAAATCGAGGAGTCCAACCCCAGAAGCTTCATGCGGGCGGCGATGGAGGGAACGTCCTTTTCCAGGAACTCCTTCCGCTGGGCCGAAAGCACGGATTCCCGGGCATCATCGGCCACAAAATAGCCTATTCCCCTCTTGTTGAAAATGATGCCGTCAGAGGTCAGTTTCTCATAGGAGCGCATCATGGTGTTGGGATTTACGCCGATATCGGCCCCGTATTCCCTCACGGAAGGAATCCTGTCCCCTCCCTTGAGTTCTCCTGACAGGATGCGGTTGCAGATCACATCCACAATCTGGAGATAGATGGGTTTGTCTGTATTGAAGTTCATAGCTTTCTAGTGTTGAATGGTTTTGATCCTGTGCCAAATGCCCCAGCCAAGGCCGATTGCGACAAGGCAAGTGATGGTAGTGGTGATATTCATGGTATTGCGCACCCACATCTGGACCGTTTCCTCGGAGATATTGGGGTCCCAGTTCTCAAACACGCCGGGCATGATGAATCCCATGAGCAGTGACAGAACGGTGGATATGCCGAACAGTACGGCGATGGCTCCCACAAGCTTGTTGCGCTTAAAGCAGATGCCGCATAGCAGGAAATACATGAAATTGGAGAAAAAGCCAATCACGCTGGGGATGAAAACACTTGAAGGATTGAGGTTTATCACCGATTCGCTGTTAATTTCGGCCAGTCCTTCAAGGAACTTTGCATAAACGTCGGAGAAACCTGCCACAAGCGCCTTTCCGTAAGTGGGATCCACAAGACTCAGGAAGCCGTCAAGAATGGCATACACCACAATGAAAAGAAGAGGGACCACAATGAGACTCACTATGAGCATGGACACAAACTTCTCTGTACGGGAAGCCGGAATCATGAGCCATGAACTCCCCTCCTTTTTATCCGTGATATAGCCGTAAGTGCGCACCTGATAAAGTTCCAGGATGGTGAAGGCGATGACGAACACCACAAAGCGGGCTTCAATGGGCGGAGTGGTCCACTGCTGGCTGAAAACCAGGGAGAACATGACCCACAGGATATAGAAGATGGCGCTGGCGCCGCCAATGAGGATTGCAGCCAGGGAGTGGCGCCTCCACATCTGGGTGAGGTCGTATTTGAAATAGGTCCAGAACCTCTGGAAAGAAAAAGTCTGATTCATGTCCTTATAATATTAGAGGTTGAACATTGTCTTGATTACGTCCTTGTGGGCGTGAACGGTATTGAAGAAGGCCTCCACGTTTACCTTGCTCTCCTCTCCGCTGGTATTGGGGTACACCTGGATGCAACCGCCGGGAGTCTGCTCAAGATAAAGCGCGCCGGGCTTCAGTTCCGTGCCATAGTCAAAGAAGAGTTTGGCCGAAATTTCCTCCATGGTGGCGCTCACCAGCACCTCCTGGTTGTCAAGGATGATGATGGGGTCTATGATGTTCTCAAGGTCACGCACCTGATGCGTGGAGATGATGAGAGTGGAATCCTCTGCGGTGTACTTTGTGACGGCCTTCCTGAACTGGGCCTTGGAAGGGATGTCCAGGCCGTTTGTGGGCTCATCCATGTAATAGTACTTGGCATTGCATGCAAGCGCAAAGGCAATCCAGGTTTTCTTGAGCTGGCCGGCGGACATAGCGTCCATCTTCTGATCTGCCGACACCTCAAGTTCAGAAAGGACGGCAACGAACTTGTCCATGGAGAATTTTGGCCAGAACACGCCATGCTCCTTTGCAAAATTCCGGGCCGAAGCATGCACCGGAGCAACTTCATCCGGAAGGTAGAACTGCTCTGAAAGAAGAGAAGGTTCACGGTTAAAGGGATTGTGCCCGTCAACGGTGATACTCCCCTCCTGGGGCTTTTTGAGACCGCAGAGAAGAGTAAGAAGGGTGGTCTTACCCACTCCGTTCTCTCCAAGAAGGCCGTAGATATTGCCCTCTGATGCCTTCAGGGAGATGTTTTTCAGTACCGGCTTAGGGCCGTAGCTGAATCCGAGATTAGAAATTTCAATCATATCTTTGAGTGTATTAGTTTATTAGTACACCGCAAAGGTACAACAAAATTTCTAATCTCCAAATATTTTTTTACTTTTTTAATCCTGCCCACAAATTTCTTAATTATCAAGCACTTATACAAACTCGGGTGCACCTGCAGGTGCACCCGACAGTACGTAATACGCTGATAATAAACTACTTACCCGGCAGGATAGATACGGGGACAGAAGTCAGGTTTTTGGATTCCGACATCCTCTGGGGGTTGGTTCCGAGAAGCCCCTGAGGGACATCCATGCCAAGAATGGCAAAGAGCTGCTCCCAGTATATGGGCATGGTGCCGTCCGGGGCCAGGAAGTTCATAGGCTCGCTGTCAAAGACCTCTTTTCCGTCTGCGTCAAGGTAACTAAGCTGGACAAGCTCCGAGCAGTAAAGTTCCTCATTGTCCGGCAGGAACCACTTGTCGTATGCCCTGCCGCAGAAGGTCTTTGCGCGCTCAACCGCAGCATCGGCGTCTACCCCCTCTACGCGTTTAATGATGAATTCCGGAAGCGAGCCGTCCTTAAGCGTGAAATCCGTCAGGAAAGTATCCAACGGATGACGGTCTACCCCGTGCTTTATGGTGGCGTCTATAATCCAGACGGAATCGGCCTTCACCTCCGCAATTGCAACGTGGATAAGGTTAAGGGCACCCTCCTTGCCTGTAGAGGCCGAAATTGCAGAATCCATGGAATCTGCCTCAAGATTGTAACTGAGCGGAATACCTACAAATATAAGGTCTCCGTTACGGAGTGCGGCCTGCCTGGTGTGGCAGCTGCATACCGCAAATAATAAAAGAATAATACCTAAAAAACGTTTCATGTCACAAATATGGCATTTTTCTGTGAAAAAATGACTAAATTTGGAGACACTAAAACTTAAGTAATGAAAAGAATCATAGAGTGCGTTCCCAACTACAGTGAAGGAAGGGACAAAACCGTCATTGATGCCATTGTAGCGGCAATCAAGGAAGTAGAAGGAATAAAAGTTCTGGACGTTGACCCCGGTGAAGCCACCAACAGGACGGTGGTAACTTTTGTGGGTGAACCTGAGCCCGTTTGCGAAGCCGCTTTCCGCGGTGCCGCCAAGGCAAAGGAACTCATTGACATGACAAAGCATCACGGCGCCCACCCCCGCAGCGGCGCCACGGATGTCCTCCCCCTCATTCCAGTGAGCGGAATTACGCTTGAGGAATGCGCAGAACTTGCCCGTGGCCTTGCAAAGAGGCTGTATGAAGAACTCGGTATCCCCTGCTACTGCTACGAGGCCGCAGCGTTCAAGCCTGAAAGGAAGAACCTTGCCGTGTGCCGCCAGGGAGAATATGAGGCCCTGAAGGAAAAGATGTCAGACGAATCCCGCAAGCCGGATTTCGGCGGCAAGTGGGACGCCGTTGCAGAGAAGGCCGGTGCCACAAACGTGGGCGCCAGGGGCTTTCTTGTGGCCGTGAACTTCAACCTCAACACCACCAGCACCCGCCGCGCCATGGCTGTGGCCTTCGATGTCCGTGAAAAAGGCCGAAAGAATCCCAGCGGAGATGGCTGGATTCCCGGCACCCTCAAAGGCACCAAGGCAATCGGCTGGTACATAGATGAATACGGCATTGCCCAGGTATCCATGAACATAACGGACATAGATGCCACTCCACTTCATGTGGCCTTCGAGGAGGTCTGCCGCTGTGCAGCCGCCCGTGGCCTAAGGGTTACCGGTGCCGAAATAGTGGGTCTGGTCCCTAAGCGCGTCCTTCTTGAGGCAGGCCGATTCTACCTTGAGCGCCAACAGCGTTCTCTTGGCATTTCGGAAGAGGAGATAGTGAAGATTGCCGTGAAGTCAATGTCCCTTGACGACCTCAAGCCGTTCAACCCCTCCGAAAAAGTAATCGAATACCTTATAGATAATAAGAAGGCGGGCCTTGCCCAAATGACCCTGGAAGGCTTCACCCGTGAAACGGCGTCTGAATCCGCTGCCCCCGGCGGCGGCTCCGTAAGTGCTGCAATGGGAGCCTTCGGCGCCGCCCTTGCAACAATGGTCGCAAATCTTTCGGCCCACAAGAGGGGCTGGGACGCCCGCTGGAAAGAGTTCAGTGATGTTGCCGAAAAAGGCCAGGCCATCCTTGACGAGCTTCTGGACCTTATAGATGAAGACACCGCCGCCTTCAACCGCATAATGGACTGCTTCTCCTTGCCCAAGGGCACGGAAGAAGAGAAAGCAGCCCGCGCAAAGGCCATTGAAGAAGCCACGCTCAATGCGGCAAATGTCCCTCTGCGCACTATGGAAGCAGCCCTGAAGGCCCTTCCCTTGGCGCTTGAGATGGCCCGGAACGGAAATCCCGCCAGCGCATCTGACGCAGGCGTAGCCGCCCTTGCAGCCGTAGCAGGCATTCGCGGTGCCCGCCTCAACGTTCGCATCAACGCCGCTTCACTATTGGACAAATCATCGGCACAGCCGCTCCTTGAGAGGGCGGATGAAATTGAGGCACAAGCAGCCGAACTTGAAAAACAGGTACTTACAGAAGTTAACAACCACATAGAACTATGACCTTCAAAGAAGAAATACTTCAGGGCATTCCGGCATCGCTCCCGGAGGCCAAGCCCTACGACAAAGAAATAAACCACGCTCCCAAGCGCAAGGACATCCTGAGCCAGGAAGAAAAGGTGCTGGCGCTTAAAAACGCCCTCCGCTATTTCCCCGCCAGCCTTCACGCGGAACTTGCTCCGGAATTTGCCAAGGAGCTCAAGGATTTCGGCCGAATTTACATGTACAGGTATCGGCCTTCCTATAAGATATATGCAAGGCCGATTGACGAATACCCGGCAAAATCCAGGCAGGCCGCCGCAATAATGGCCATGATCCAGAACAACCTGGACGAAAGAGTGGCCCAGCACCCGCATGAGCTTATCATTTACGGTGGCAACGGCGCCATTTTCCAGAACTGGGCCCAGTACCGCCTCACAATGCAGTACCTTGCCACCATGACCGATGAACAGACCCTGGTCATGTACTCCGGCCATCCCCTTGGCCTTTTCCCCAGCCACAAGGACGCTCCGCGCGTAATTGTCACCAACGGCATGGTCATTCCCAATTATTCCAAGCCGGATCACTGGGAGAAGTTCAACGCCATGGGCGTGAGCCAGTACGGCCAGATGACCGCCGGATCATATATGTATATCGGCCCTCAGGGCATTGTGCACGGAACCACCATCACGGTAATGAATGCGGCCCGCAAGCAGGGCGGCAGCCCCGCCGGTAAGCTCTTCGTGACGGCCGGCCTTGGCGGAATGTCCGGTGCCCAGCCCAAAGCCGGAAACATAGCAGGCGTTGTGAGCGTCACCGCGGAAATCAATCCAAAGGCCGCGGAGAAACGCTTTGAGCAGGGCTGGGTGGATGAGCTCCACACGGACCTTACGGAACTTATAGGCCGAATCAAGGAGGCAGTTTCGGCAAAGAAACCCGTCTCCCTGGCTTATGTGGGCAATGTTGTGGACCTTTGGGAAAGGCTTGCCCAGGAAGACGTCCACGTAGACCTTGGCAGTGACCAGACCTCCCTCCACAACCCCTGGGCCGGAGGCTACTACCCCGTTGGCTACTCCCTGGAAGAGTCCAAGAAAATGATGGCCGAAGACCCCGCACGCTTCAAGGAGGCAGTGCAGGAGTCCCTCCGCCGCCACGTTGCCGCCATCAACAAGCTTGCCGCAAAGGGCATGTACTTCTTCGACTACGGCAACGCCTTCCTCCTTGAAAGCTCACGCGCAGGCGCAGACATCCTGAAGCCTGACGGCACTTTCCGCTATCCATCCTACGTCCAGGACATCATGGGCCCCATGTACTTCGACTACGGCTTCGGCCCGTTCCGCTGGGTATGCATGAGCGAAGACCCCAAGGACCTTGAGAAAACGGACGCAATTGCCGTGAAAGTGCTCTCTGAGATAGCGGCATCTTCCCCGGCCGAAATTGCCGGCCAGATGCGTGACAACATCCACTGGATAGAGGAAGCCGGCCGAAACCACCTTGTGGTGGGTTCTCAGGCACGTATCCTTTACGCCGACTGCGAAGGCCGAACCAAGATTGCCCTCGCCTTCAACGAGGCCATCCGCAGCGGAGAGATTTCGGCCCCCATAGTGCTTGGCCGTGACCACCATGACGTCTCCGGCACGGACTCTCCCTTCCGCGAAACCTCCAACATCTACGACGGTTCCCGCTTCACAGCGGACATGGCCGTCCAGAACGTAATAGGAGACGGCTTCCGCGGCGCCACCTGGGTATCCATCCACAACGGCGGCGGCGTAGGCTGGGGAGAAGTCATCAACGGCGGCTTCGGCATGGTGATTGACGGCTCCGATGACAGCGCCCGCCATATCAGGGAAATGCTGTTCTGGGACGTCAACAACGGCATTGCACGCCGCAGCTGGGCCCGTAACGCCCCCGCCCGCTTTGCCATAGAGAGGGAAATGGCCCGTACCCCTTCCCTAAAGGTTACCCTCCCCAATGAGGCCGATGAAAACTTACTGAGAAAAACTTTGGAAAAATAATATGCATCAGATATCACACGCCCGCCTTTCGTTAGAAGACATCAAGGCAATAATAGATAATGGAGAAAAGCTCACCCTGTCACAGGAAGCCGTAGACGCCATTGTAAAGTGCCGCCAGTACCTGGACCACAAGATGGAAGACATCGGGAGGCCCGTTTACGGAGTCACAACCGGATTCGGCTCCCTCTACAATGTTACAATCCCTAAGGAAGACCTCAGCCAGCTGCAGCACAACCTTGTGATGTCCCACGCCTGCGGCGCCGGAGACAAAGTGCGCCCGGAAATAGTTAAACTGATGCTTTTCCTAAAGGCACAGTCACTCTCCTACGGCCACTCCGGAGTGCAGCTTGTCACCGTCCAGAGGCTCATAGACATGTTCAACAACGACATTCTCCCGGTGGTTTACCAGCAGGGTTCCCTGGGCGCATCCGGAGACCTCGCTCCCCTCGCCCACATGAGCCTTCCGCTCATCGGCCTTGGAGAAGTGCTGTACAAAGGGAAGGTCCGTCCTTCGGCCGAAGTATGGAAGGAAATGGGCTGGGAGCCCATACGGCTTCAGTCCAAGGAAGGCCTTGCTCTTCTTAACGGCACGCAGTTCATGAGCGCCCATGCCGTGTGGAGCATCCTCAAGAGCATGAGGCTGTCGGCCTGGGCCGATGTAATAGGCGCCATTTCCCTGGATGCCTACGACGGCAGGATTGAGCCCTTCCTTCCCCTCACGCACCATCTTCGCCCGCACAAGGGGCAGATTGCAACGGGAGAGCGCTTCATGGAGCTTCTGGAAGGCAGTGAGCTCATACGCCGCCCCAAGACCCATGTTCAGGACCCCTACAGTTTCCGCTGCATCCCTCAGGTGCACGGCGCCGTCAAGGACAATATCATGTACGTGAAATCCGTTCTTGAGAACGAGATCAATTCCGCCACCGACAACCCCAATATCTTCCCCGACGAAGACATGGTGATTTCGGCCGGAAACTTCCACGGAGAGCCCATTGCCATCCCCATGGACTCCCTGGCAATTGCAATGAGCGAACTCGCAAGCATCTCCGAGCGCCGTACCTTCCAGCTTATAGACGGCCTGCGCGGGCTTCCCAAATACCTTGTGGCGGCTCCGGGCCTCAACAGCGGCTTCATGATTCCGCAGTACACCGCAGCTTCCATCGTATCCCAGAACAAGGGCCTCTGCTGGCCTGCGTCCTGCGACTCCATCCCCTCTTCCCAGGGTCAGGAAGACCACGTTTCAATGGGTTCCAACGCCGCCACAAAGCTTGTGAGGGTGGTAGACAACGTGGAAACCGTGCTTGGGATTGAGCTCTTCAACGCAGTCCAGGCCATAGAGTTCCGCCGCCCTCTGCACACTTCTCCTCGCCTGGAGAAAGTCATGGCCGACTACCGCAAGGTTGTGCCGTTTGTAGACACCGACACCTACATGCATCCGCTCATAGAAAAATCCGTGGAGTTCCTTAGGAATGAGCAGTACATTAATTAAGAATATAGGCCTTCTTGCCGGAATAGTCCCTGAAGGAGTCCTCCGCAAGGAGGGCTCCGCACAGGGAGAGACCGGGATGCAGGAAAATGCCTGGCTCAGGATAGAAGACGGCCGGATTGCCGGTTTCGGCAAGATGCCCGGTCCGGCCGGGCATGACGTCATTCCAGACCCGTCCCCTGTCATTCCGAGCCGCCCGGAGGGCGCTGCCAAGGAATCTCAAATCGACGCCCGCGGCGGCATGCTCATGCCCGGTTTCTGCGACAGCCATACCCACATTGTGTATGCCGGAAGCCGTGACGGAGAGTTCCTTGACAAGATCAATGGACTCAGCTATGAGGAGATAGCGGCCCGCGGTGGCGGCATCCTCAATTCATCGGACCTTCTCAACCGCACAACGGAAGACGAGCTTTACCGCCAGTCAATGGTACGCGTGAATGAGATGATGGCAAAAGGTACGGTGGCCATGGAGATAAAGAGCGGCTACGGCCTGTGCCCTGAAGGTGAAATGAAGATGCTCCGCGTAATACGCCGCATCAAGGAAAATGTTCCCGCCGCGGTAAAGTCCACGTTCCTTGGCGCGCATGCCATCGGCCGGAAATACACCCATGAGGAATATGTTCAGGCGGTAATTGACATGATTCCGGAAGCTTCGGCCCTGGCCGATTTTGTGGATGTCTTCTGTGACGAGGGCTTCTTTACGGTGGAAGATACGGAGCGTATCCTTTCTGCCGCTAAGGGTAAACTTGTCCCGAAGATCCACGCCAACGAACTTGCCGTCAGCGGCGGAGTTCAGGTTGGCGTAAAGCACGGGGCGCTTTCTGTAGACCATCTGGAGCGCACAACTGATGCAGAGATCGAAGCCCTGAAAGGCAGCTCAACCATGCCCACAATGCTGCCGGGCAGTTCCTTCTTCCTTGGACTCCCATACGGCAGGGCCAAAGACTACATCAAGGCCGGCCTTGGCGTTGCCCTGGCGTCAGACTACAACCCAGGGTCCTCCCCTTGCGGAGACATGCGCTTTGTGATGGCCCAGGGCTGCATCAAGATGAAACTCACTCCTGTGGAGGCTTTCAACGCTGTAACCCTCAACAGCGCCTACGCCATGGGGCTCAGCCGGGAATACGGGTCAATAACCGTAGGCAAAAAGGCCGCCCTCATTCTTACCGAACCTGGCTGGGACATTACAAAACTTGCATATCAGTACCAGACTCCGTTCATCCGGAAAGTCATTTACTAAGTTTGCGGCTTTGTAAATTTTTGATATATTTGCAGTTATGAGAAAGTTTTTCAACTGCATAACCCTTCTTGTCCTTGTATCCTGCGGCCCAGCAGCCTATACCTCCTATGGGCCAAGCCGGATGCAGGAAAAGGTAAACATAGGTTATGGTACGGCCACCCGCGAGCAGCTCACTAGTTCCGTATCATCTGTTGCCATAGATGACAGCATACCATACACCAACATCTACGAAATGATCCAGGGAAAGTGCGCCGGCGTAATGGTAAGAGGAACTTCAATCCTGATCCGCGGCGTCAGTTCCATCAATCTTTCAACGGAACCCCTTATCATAGTAGATGGAATTGAGGTGTCAGACATCTCTCACATTAATCCCCGGGACGTAAAAGACATACATATCCTCAAGGACGCCGCCGCATCCATTTACGGCTCCAGGGGCGCAAACGGGGTCATTTTGATTACCCTAAAATAAAACGAAAAAATATTTGCTATTTTATAAAAAAGTAGTACCTTTGCAATCCCAATTCCTCTGGATGTAGCGCAGTTGGTAGCGCACCTGGTTAGGGACCAGGAGGTCGCTGGTTCAAGTCCAGTCATCCAGACTTCAATAAATCAAGCACTTACAAGTTTTTGTAGGTGCTTGATTTCTTTTACAGGGCCTGCATCCTTGAATGTAAGTCCAGTACATCCCGAAGCAGGTTATCCAGTCCGTCTTCTGAGAGAACCCCGCGCCAAAGATCCATGTATGGTGGCAGTTCGCCGCGCTCATCCGCCTCGAAGTCCTGAAGCCATTGGCCGGATTCCTGATACTCCTCCAGCCGCGAAATCCGGCCCTGGACGGCCTCGTAATAAGTAAGTGCCTTATCCAACGAACGAACGACTTCCCTAACCTGGTTGAAGTCATCCTCCATTTCCTTGATTCTGGCGAGTCGCTTTGCGTCCATTTGTTACTATCCTTCTAGAATTTGTTTTGCTGCATTCTTGGTGTCAACCTTTTCTATGATGCGCTCCAGGATACCGTTTTCGTCAAAGATGAAGGTGCGGCGAAGGGTCCCTATAACGGTTTTTCCGTACATCTTCTTTTCGCCGATGGCGCCGAAGGCCTCATGCATCTCCCGGGTGGTGTCGGCAAGCAGAGTAAAGGGCAAGGCGTGCTTGGCCGCAAAGCCCGCATGGGACTTCCCGGAATCCTTGCTCACGCCTATCACATTGTATCCTGCGGCGCGAAGCGCTTCCCAGTTATCCCGGATAGAACAGGCCTCGGCCGTGCAGCCCGACGTATTGTCCTTGGGATAGAAATAGACCACAGTCTTCTTTCCTTTGCCGATGAAATCTTCCGACTTCACCATTTTTCCATCCTGGTCCTGGACCTCGAAGGATGGCATTTTATCTCCTATCTGTAACATTTTCAATAGTGGACGATGATGTGTGTTAAAACTCAGGGGTTTCAATGTCCAAAGTTACAAAAACTTGGGCAAAGTATATAGAAAAAGAGTAAATACCCATAGGTGTTATTTTTCGGCATTATCAAGGCTTTTAATTTCACATTTTGCGTTTCGCATTTTGCGAAATGAAAGATAATGGCTATATTTGGAAAAAAATGAACGATGAATCCATTCTATTTAATACCACACACTCCCAAGGCGTATTTCTGCGACAGGGCTAAGGAGACGGAAGATATCCTGCGTTTTCTGGAAAACGGTTCAAATGTCACCCTCATTTCGCCACGCCGATATGGTAAAACCGGATTGATCTACCACATTTTTGATTCCCTCAAAGAACAGAAAAAGAAGGTAGAACTTTTCTATGTTGACATATATGCTACTTCTTGTGTAGATGACTTCATAGCCGTTTTGGCGGAAGCCGTGTCCAAGGAATTGAAAAAGGATCAACTAGTCAAGTCTTTTTTCCAGAAACTTGGCCGTATCCGGCCGGTTATCAGTCAGGATGCATTGAGCGGCGAGCCCAAGTTGTCATTCGCTTTCCAGACGGATGCACAACGCCGTTATTCTCTTAAGGCACTTTTGGAGTTTTTGGAGAGCCGCCCCACTCGCGTGATTGTCGCCATTGACGAATTCCAGCAAATACGAGAGTATGAAGGGCTCTCCATGGAGGCTCTCCTAAGAACGCATATCCAACCACTTACCAACGTTCAGTTTATCTTTTCGGGCAGCAAAAAGCACACGATGGCAGAAATGTTCACGGCCGAAAACAGTCCCTTTTACGAGAGCGCATCGCTATACGCGCTGGAAAAGATTGACCGGGAGGTATATGCGCGTTTTATCGGCGAACAATTTGCCGCGCAGAAAAAAACAATCACTCCGGAGGCTGTGGACTTCATCCTTGACTGGACGCGATGCCATACGTTCTACACGCAGTCCCTGTGCAACAGGGTATTCTCGGCCGTCAAGAAGGAAGCTGCCTTGGTGGATGTACTTGTGGCTGCCGATGCCATTTTGAAGGAAAACGATGCGGCCTTTCTGGAGCGGCGTGCTCTGCTGACCACCAAGCAGTGGAAGTTCCTTTCGGCAGTTGCAAAAGAGGGAGAAGTGAGTGAGCCCACCGGGGCGGCTTTCCTTCAAAAGTATAGACTGGGGGCGCCTTCCACTGCTGCCAGACTCCTGGCCGCATTGACGGAAAAAGAACTGTTATTGGAGACTAAGTCCCTGAACGGCAATACCTATTGCGTATATAATGTCTTCTTTTCCCGGTGGTTGGAGAGGTTGTAAAAGAACGCCCACAATGAGGTTTTTGTGTACTGGCGGCTGGCATTTCGGTCCCAGGAGGCATTTCCCTTGCCGCCAGTACAGAAAATGTGCCCCAGGCGGCTTCCAGATGGATTGGCGGCAAACAGAAACACATAGTTTTCGCCCCGAGCCTCTATGCAACACATGACGCATCGGCCCAAATGAAAGCTTTCATCAATTTAGTTCTCAAACACACATAATTTTTCGCGGAAATCCGCAAAATTTTATGTATGTTTGTTTTTTATTAAATTGCAGGCACCCTGTTACAGTTCATGAACAAGACTTTCGGACACTTCGACGACAACGCACGGGAATATGTCATCACAAACCCGGCAACTCCCTGGCCCTGGATCAATTATATGGGAACGGAAGATTTCTTTTCCCTCATCTCAAATACCGCTGGCGGCTACTGCTTTGCAAAAGACGCAAAGTTCCGCCGCATCCTTAGGTACAGGTACAACGGCGTCCCCATGGACGACGGCGGCCGTTACTACTACATAAAGGACGGAGGCTCTGTCTGGAATCCGGGCTGGAAACCCTGCAAGGCCGCCCTGGACCGCTATGAATGCCGCCACGGAATGGGCTACACCCGCATTACCGGAGAAAAGGACGGCATTTCGGCCGAAGTCCTGTTCTTTGTCCCCATCGGCCACCGCTGCGAGGTCCACAAGGTTACCATCACCAATACAGGAAGCAGCAAAAAGACAATCCAGCTGTACTCCTTTGCCGAATGGTGCCTTTGGAACGCTTCCACGGACATGGAGAATTTCCAAAGGAATCTCTCTACCGGAGAGGTTGAGATTGAAGGAAACGTGCTCTACCATAAAACAGAATACAGGGAGCGCCGTGACCACTACGCCTTCTTCGGCGTAAACCGCCCTTTCCAAGGCTTTGACACAGACCGCGAAACCTTCATGGGCATGTACAACGGCTTTGATGCCCCTCAGCAGGTGCTCGCCGGCACGTCCGGAAATTCCGTGGCACACGGCTGGAGCCCCATCGCCTCCCATCGCCTGGACCTTACCCTTGAGCCAGGGGCCTCAGAGGACATTGTGTTTGTCCTGGGCTACGTGGAAAACCGCCCGGAAGAAAAGTTCGTGGCCCCAAAAGTCATAAACAAAGCCAAGGCCCTTGCCATGATGGAGGCCTTTTCTTCGGCCGAAAAAGTGAAGGCCGCCTTCCTTGAACTCAAAGCATATTGGGACAACCTCCTGAGCCGCTTCAACGTGTCCTCCGATGTCCCTGAGCTGGACCGCACCGTAAATATCTGGAACCAGTACCAGTGCATGATCACCTTCTTCTTCAGCCGAAGCGCCAGCTACTTTGAAAGCGGAATCGGCCGTGGAATGGGCTTCCGTGACTCCAACCAGGACCTCGCGGGCATAGTGCACCTTGTTCCGGAACGGGCCCGGCAGCGCATCCTGGACATTGCCGCCACTCAGCTCCCGGACGGCGGATGCTACCACCAGTACCAGCCCCTCACAAAACGCGGCAACAACGACATCGGCGGCGGATTCGGCGACGACCCCCTCTGGCTCATCTTCGGCACGGTGGCCTACATCCGGGAAACCGGAGACTTCGGCATACTCAATGAGAAAGTGCCCTTTGACAACCAGCCCGGAACGGAGGTAACGCTGCTTGAGCACCTCAAAATCAGCTTCCGCCATGTGCGGGAAAACCTTGGTCCTCACGGCCTTCCGCTCATAGGAAGGGCCGACTGGAACGACTGCCTCAACCTCAACTGCTTCTCCGACAACCCCGACGAAAGTTTCCAGACCACGGAAAACAAGACAGAGGGCAGCCGGGCCGAATCCCTCATGATTGCCGGCCTCTTTGTGGCCGAAGGAAGGGACTTCGCAGAGCTTCTTGAAAGAATTGGAGACAATGACGCCGCGGAGGTGAAAACCGCCGTCGCATCTATGGAAAACGCCGTAAAAAAGCACGGCTGGGACGGAGAATGGTTCCTCAGGGCCTACGACTACTACGGCAACAAGATAGGCTCCCATGAATGTGCCGAAAGCAAGATCTTCATCGAAAGCCAGGGCTGGTGCACAATGGCCAGGATCGGTGCCGAAGAAGGCCTCTGCGACAAAGCCCTGGATTCGGCCTGCCGGATGCTGGAATGCGAGCACGGCCTGGTCCTGAATGCCCCGGCATATTCGGCCTATCTCAAAGAATACGGAGAAATAAGCAGTTACCCTGAAGGATACAAGGAAAACGGCGGCATCTTCTGCCACAACAACCCCTGGATCATAATAGGAGAGGCCATGGCCGGCCGCCCAGAAGACGCCTGGCGCCACTATCGCAAGATTACGCCCGCCTTCTCAAAGGATCAGAGCCTGAGGAAAGTGGAACCTTACGTCTTCTGCCAGATGGTGGCCGGAAAAGAAGCCTTCAGGCCTGGAGAAGGCAAGAACAGCTGGCTCACCGGCACTGCAGCCTGGACCTGGAAGGCCGTCAGCGAGTCCATACTTGGCATCAAACCGCAGTTTGACGGCCTCCTAATTGAACCCTGTATCCCCCTGAAGTACGGGACGTACAAGGTGAAGCGCCGCTTCCGTGATGCCGAATACGAGCTCAGCATCCACTGCACGGAAAACGGTCCCGGCCGTGTTTTCATCCCCTACAAAAAGGGAAAACATGTTCTGGACATAGAGCTTTAAATGCTTCAAGATGAGCGTATACAGAAATATTCCCGCCGAAGAATTGAGGGACATAGAGGGCCGAATCCTCTATGAGGACAACCATATCCTTATCTTCAACAAAAGGACCGGAGAGATTGTGCAGGGAGACAAAACCGGAGACGAGCCCCTGTCCGAAACCCTGAAGGCGTTCATCGCCCAGAGAGACTCCAAGCCCGGCCAGGTGTTCATGGGAGTCCCCCACCGCCTTGACAGGCCGGTGAGCGGCGTATGCGTCTTTGCCAAAACCTCAAAGGCGCTGGAAAGGCTAAACCAAATGCTCAGGGACGGAGACATCCACAAAACCTACTGGGCGCTTACCGCCGAAAAACCTCCCAAAGAATCCGACACCCTTACGGATTTCCTTGTAAGGAACGAGTCCCAGAACAAGTCCTACGTATCCAAAAACGGCAAGGAAGCACGCCTCAAGTACACCCTTATCCAAAAGACAGAGCGCTACTACCTCCTTGAAGTCCAGCTATACACCGGGCGTCATCACCAGATACGCTGCCAGCTCTCCCACATGGGCTGCCCCATCAAAGGAGACCTCAAGTACGGGGCAAAACGCTCCAACCCTGATGGCGGAATAAGCCTTCTTGCCAGGCGTATACAGTTTATCCACCCAGTCAAAAAGACTCAGGTGGATATAACGGCTCCAGTTCCGGTGAGCTGGAAAGGCATTGAGGAAGGGTAGTATCTCGCCGGCGCCCGCTTGGTAATTAAAGTTTTTCCCGGTATTTAAGTCTTATCCTGTTGCACCAAAAACTTGGCGGCTCCCCCATCACGCTTTTGAAACTGCTCAGGAAAGAAGACTCGTTCCCAAACCCGGACAACTGGGCAAGGTCCGTAATCTTCAGGCTCATATTGGCCCTGAACAGCTCCATGGCATACATTACCCTATAGTAGTTCACGTATGCCCTAAAATTTTTACCCGAAAAACGATTAATTGTTTTACTTAAGTATAACCTATTGGTAAAGAGCGCGTTAGCTAAATCCTGCAACTGGTAGTCAGTCACAAGATAAGGCTTTCGCTCAACCATGTATCTGCAACACCTGTCGTAGAGGAACTGATCGGTCACCGTAAAGTCTTTCGCGGAATCTTGCGGATACATTTCATCCGCCCCGGGCTGCATTATGTCTATAGCCCTGAGCCTGGCTTCCTTTCTATAAAGCTGCACGCTTAAGTAAACAACTCCGGCGGCAAGCAGCACTGAAACGAAAGCCAGAACAATTGTCAGAAAGTTCATGGCGTTCAAACTGGCAGGCCGGGCGCCGGCGAGAAACCCCTCTCAATATGTCAAAGAAAGTTACTTCTTTATGGTGTCGAATCCCTTTCCATACACTCCGTTGACGGAACTGACGGAAAGGAAAGCATGTGAATCCAGCTGCTTGATGTATCTCAGAAGCAGGTTAAGGTCTGTTTTGCGGGTAAGGACCATCAGGACTTTGGTTTCCTGCTTGGTATACCAGCCGTGGCCGTCAAGCACGGTTACGCCCCTGTGAAGGTCCTGGGTAATGGCATCGGCAATCTCAACATAATTCTTGGACAGGATGAACAGCTGCACGCTCTGCTGGGAACCGGAAATGTACATGTCCAGCACGTAACTGTTTACGGTAACCAGGATAAGGCCATACAGGACCGTTGTTATTTTCTCTGCAAAGGGCATCTTGAACATCACGGGGTTTCCGGCGCTGTCAAGCACTGCAAGACCGGTTTCGGGGTCCAGTTGGGTGACGAAGGACGGAACCAGGAGGGATGAGCCGATGATTATGAAATCCAGGAAAAGGATAACCTTGCCCGGGGACACGTTGTGGTACTTGGTGTAGATGAGCGCAATGATGTCCGTGCCTCCCGTGGACCCTCCGTTGGAGATACTCATTCCTATGCCGATACCTGCCAGTAGGCCGCCCATAAGGACACTGAGGAGCTTGCCGTTGTCTATGGCAAGGGTTTTAATAATTGCGGCGGGGATGACTCCCGGAATGAACCTAAGGGCAACCGAAGCCAATATGATGGCATAGATTGTCTTTGCGCCGAATCCCATTCCCAGCACCACCATGGCGGCAATAACGAGGATGGCATTCAGGATAAAGTAGCTGTAACCCATCTGGACAGCCCCGTGGGTTGCGTACTGGATCATGGAGCTTATACCGGATACTCCACCGCCAATGAGGTTGTTGGGAATAAGGAAGAGAGACCAGGCCGTAGTGTAGATAAGGATACCAAGGGTAACCATTATCCACTCCTTGATGTTGGTAAAAACGGTTTTCTTTAAAATGGGCATAGCTCTATGATTGTTTCTTTTTCTTTACAATTCCGGTTTTCATTTGGTCGAAGCCTTCGCCGTAAACGTTGTTTGCAGGCACCACGGTTACAAAGGCAGTCTCGTCAATGTCCTTTACCGCCTTCACAAGCTCCGGGAGTTCGGTTTTCCGGAGCATCACCATAAGCACCTGACGGTCTTCCTGGGTGTACCAGCCCACCGCCTTAAGGGCCGTCACTCCCCTCTCCATGTCTTGGTTTATATAGTCCCCTATCTTTTTATAATGATTGGAGAATATGATCACCTGCACCGTGGAATCCTTGCCAAGCATGATGAGGTCCAGCACATAGGCGCACACGCCCATGGTGATATAGCCGTAGACCACATCCGTGAAGCAGTGCCCGGGCACAAAGATAAGGAGGGTGATTACAATGAAATCGGCAAAAAGGTAAAAACGGCCGATGGTTATGGGCCAGAACTTGTTCACGATAAGCGCAAGGATGTCCGTGCCGCCTGTGGAACCGCCCCTCATGATAATGAGCGCAAGGCCCACCGCCTCCAGAAGACCGCCTATGATGGGCACCAGAATACCGTCCCCGACATAAAGCGGCTGCCCTTCCACAGACCAAAGGAACTTCATGCTCTCATCTCCGAGGATTCGGAAAAGGGCCGTTGAAAGGACTATGGCATATATGGTTTTTATGCCGAAACTCTGCCCCAGGATAATCCAGGCCAGGATAAGGAGCAGCACGTTGATTCCAAAGTACCATATGTCCACAGAGACTCCGGTTACCATTGAAAGGAGGGCCGAAGCGCCCGTGAGGCCGCCGTCGATCATGCCGTTGGGAAGAAGGAAGCTCTGCCATGCCATCACAAAAAGGATAACGCCTATCGTGATGACGATGTAGTCAAAAATCCCTATTAGAATCTTTTTCTTGCGGTCCATCGTTTACTTTTTTAGCACCACGTTTACAATTCGGCCGGGAACCACTATCACCTTTGCAATGCTCATGTCTCCGACATACTTTGGCGTACTCTCGTGGCCGCGCACCAGGGCCTCGACGTCTGAGGGAGAGGCCGATGCCGGGACATCCAGGAAGAAACGCGTTTTGCCGTTGAATGAAATGGGGTATTTCACGGAAGAGTCGGCGGCAAGGGATTCGTCGTACTGCGGGAACGAGGCGTATACCACGGAAGTCTCATGCCCAAGCTGATGCCACAGTTCCTCTGCAATATGCGGGGCAAACGGGCTCAGGATAATGGTAAGGGGCTCCAGAATGGCCTTCTTGGAGCAGTTTCCAAGCTCATTGAGGGCAATCATAAAGGCCGAAATTGTGGTATTGTAGGAGAAATTCTCTATATCCTCCTGTGCCTTACCGATAAGCTTATGGAGGGCCCTCAGTTCATCCTTTGTGGGCTCTTCATCCGTGACAAGCCACTTTTCCCTGTCCCAGAACAGACGCCAGAACTTCTTGAGGAAGCGGTTTACGCCGTCTATGCCCTTGGTATCCCAGGGCTTGGCCTGCTCGATGGGGCCCAGGAACATCTCATAAAGACGGAGGGTATCGGCACCGTAGGTATCGCAGATCTTGTCGGGGTTGACCACGTTGTACATGCTCTTGGACATCTTTTCAATGGCCCAGCCGCAAATGTACTCCCCGTTTTCAAGAATGAACTGAGCATTCCTGTAATCCGGACGCCACGCGCGGAAAGCATCAAGGTCCAGGCGGTCGTTGTAGACGATATTTACATCCACGTGCACCGGAATGGTCTCGTACTGGTCTTTAAGACCGGCCGAAACGAATGTGGAGGTGCCGGGAATCATGTACACAAAGTTGGAGCGGCCCTGGATCATGCCCTGGTTTACAAGCCTCTTGAAAGGTTCGTCCTCGCAGACATAGCCATAGTCAAAGAGGAACTTGTTCCAGAAGCGGCTGTAGATGAGGTGGCCGGTAGCGTGCTCCGTGCCTCCCACATAAAGGTCTACGCTCTTCCAGTAATCGTTGGCCTTGTGACTCACAAGAGCGGAGTCATTATGAGGGTCCATGTAGCGGAGATAGTATGCGCTGGAGCCTGCAAAGCCGGGCATGGTGCTGGTTTCCAGCGGATAACCGTTATATGTCCAGTCCTTTGCGCGTGCAAGGGGCGGCTGGCCATCCTCAGTGGGCTTGTACTCGTCAATCTCAGGAAGAGTAAGGGGCAGGTCCTCAAACGGAACCGGCGTAGGGATGCCATCCTTGTAGTAAATGGGGAAAGGCTCTCCCCAGTAGCGCTGACGGGAGAAAATGGCGTCACGGATGCGGAAATTTACCTTCCTGTGCCCAATTCCGTGCTTCTCAACGTAGTCGATGGCTGCCGGAATGGCCTCCTTGACGGTGAGTCCGTTCAGGAAGCCGCTGTTGCACATGATGCCTTCCTTGGCATCCAGGCTTTCCTCGCTTACATCGGCACCCTCAATAAGGGGAATGATGGGCAGGCCGAATTTCTTTGCAAAGGCGTAATCCCGGCTGTCGTGGGCCGGAACCGCCATGATTGCGCCGGTGCCATAGCCGGCAAGCACATACTCCGATATCCAAACCGGAACCTTCTCCCCGGTCAAAGGATTGATTCCGTAAGAACCTGAGAATACGCCGGTTACGGCCTTGGCGGCCATGCGCTCGCGCTCGGTCTTCTTCTTGACTTCGGCAAGGTAGGCATCAACGTTTGCCTTCTCCGATGCCGAAGTGAGTTTCTCTACCCATTCGCTTTCCGGAGCAAGCACCATGAAGGTTACGCCAAACACGGTATCGGCACGGGTGGTGAAGATGGTGACGTCGTGGGAAGTGCCGTCGCACTCTACCTTGAATACCATTTCGGCGCCTTCGCTGCGTCCAATCCAGTTGCGCTGCATCTCCTTCAGGGAGTCGGTCCACTCAAGGCGGTCCAGGCCCTCCAGCAGACGGGCGGCATAGGCGCTCACCCTAAGCTGCCACTGGGTCATCTTTTTCTGGAAAACCGGGTGGCCGCCGCGCTCCGAGTAGCCGTCCTTGACTTCGTCGTTGGCAAGTACGGTTCCAAGGGCCGGGCACCAGTTCACGGTGCTTTCTCCCTGATATGCAATGCGGTAGCGCATGAGGACATCGGATTTCTCCTTCTCTGAGAAGCCCTTCCACTGCTCTGCGCTGAACGCGGGGCCTTCTGAGCAGGCTGCATCAACGGCCGAAGAGCCGCCCTTTTCAAAGGCAGCCACAAGCTCCTCTATGGGGCGGGCTTTCTGGGCAGCGTTGTCGTACCATGAGCCGAACATCTTGAGGAAGGCCCACTGGGTCCACTTGTAATAATCGGGGTCCGAGGTACGGAATTCGCGGTCCCAGTCAAATGAGAAGCCAATGCGCCGCAGCTGTTCGCAGTAACGCGCCACATTGTCGTGGGTTGTTTTCTCCGGGTGCTGGCCGGTTTGGATTGCATACTGCTCTGCAGGCAGGCCGAAGGCGTCGAATCCCATGGGGTGCAGCACGTTGAAACCCTTCAGTCTCTTGTAGCGTGCAAATATGTCACTGGCAATATAGCCAAGGGGGTGCCCTACATGAAGACCCGCGCCGCTAGGGTACGGGAACATGTCCAGTACATAATACTTGGGTTTGCCTTCCGATACTTCGGCCTTGTAAGTTTGCTCCTTCTCCCAGCGAGCCTGCCACTTTTTCTCTATTTCCTGAAATGAGTAATCCATTAGTTTACAGTTGTTCCGTTAATGCCAAACTTTGGTTTGTCTTTCTTCAATTTAAAATCTACCGCAACGGTGAGGGCTACCTTCACCTTCTTGCCCCGGTGCCTTGCGGGCCTCCACTTAGGAGATGCGCTCACAACCCTCACGGCTTCGTCGTCAAGCACGGTGTGAACCCCGCGGGACACCCTTACGTCCCCAACCTTTCCGGTTTCGTCAATTATAAAATCTATGAGTACACGGCCCTGAATGCCGTTTTCCACTGCGTATGAAGGATATTTGAGATACTGGTAAACCCACTTTTCCATAAACGTGCGGGGATCCGCGGAATTGAGGAACATGGGCTTTACGTCTACGTCCGAGTAAGCCATTACACCGGAAATGGTTCCTCCGTCAGGCTTTGAAACGGAATCGTTCCTGAAAAGCGGCCTGGGGCCGTTACTTAGGGAAAGGGTATAGCTGTAGATGTACTCCAGTTCCTTTTCCATCCCCTCAAAGTCTATGATATCATATGTGTCGCGGCCCGTTCCGTGCTCCGGATACCTTCCGGTAGTGAAAAGGGCGCTTGGAATCTCCTTGTCATAGAAGGCAACGTAGTCTCCGGGATACGGGGCCTGGCTCACAAGGGCGGCCCTAATGGGAAGGAGTTCCCCCATCAGGCCATCGGCCACGGAGCCAAGGTCTGCGTTGCTGCCGGTATAAAGTTGGAGGTTGTCCGCTCCAGTTCCCAGCATATCCAGGTTTATCATTGCATCTATGTTCCCGACGTCCTTGAAAGAGCGGTTGAGGAAATACCATGCTCCCGCAAAGGTGTTTGCCGAAGCGCCGAAACCCACGAAGAGTATGCTGCGCCGGACAAGTGAACGTGAATAGGAGAGCTTACGGGCAAGCTCCAGCATCATTGCAAGGCCGGAGGCATTGCCGTTGGCCCCGTAATAGATCCGGTTCACCTTCTCTCCGTCTACCAAAACGGTATCCATTCCAAGGTTGTCCAGGCGTGCTCCAATGACTATGTATCTGTCATTGAGGGACTTGTCCCAGCCCTGAAGGAAGCCGAGGACGTTGCGGGAACTCAGGGTATCTTCCCCGGAGGCTATGCTGAAGCTGTTTCCGGCCGAAAGGATGTCTATGCCGCACTCCCCCAGTTTTTCCTCCAGGTACAGTGCAGCCTCCTTCTCTCCTTCCGACCCCGCTTTACGGCCTTCCAAGGCGGCCGACGACAAATACGCCACATGCTCCTTGAAAGCCCTCACGGTTTCGGAGTCGTCGAGGTCTTCTACGGAGACGCGGTATTGGGCAAAGCACACGGCCGAAACTGCAAAAACGGCCGCAAGAGTAGTTACACAGCGTCTAATCATTCGTTTACAAGCACCCAGCCATCCGGAGGGCATATGCCCTGGCCGCGAAGCTGCTTAAGGGTTTTGACTGTCTGGTCCAGAGAGTCAGAGGGGCATACGGCCACCGCCAGGAGGCCATTGCGGAAGCTGATAATGGAGGCCTTGTAACCGGCCTCGTTGCAGGCTGCCAGCTTACGTTCTGCGTATGCGCGATTCCTGAAAGCACCAACCACAATGCAGTATTTGGCTTCCAGCTTTGTAGTGAACAGGCCTCCGAGCTTGGAGGGGTTCACTATTGTTCCGCGCGCCTGTGAAAGGGAGTCAATAAGGTGGGCTTCAAGCGCGGCTAGGGAGTCCTCCATGGCTTTCTGGACCCTTTGCATGGAGTCCATACGTGCCTGATGACGGGCTTCCTCTTCCTCTATCTGCCTCAAGCGAATCTCCTCAACCTGGGCGGCGGTGGGGCGGCCGGCAATGCGGCGAACAAAGTCGCAGCCACTTGTGGACAGAGCCACAAGCACTACTAACACAGGTATTATAGTCTTTTTCATAGGCATTTATCCTATATTATGCAAAAATACACTTTTTTGGAGCCAAAGCAAAATATTAGTAGTATATTTGTGTCTGTATGAAGAAAACCATCCAACTGGAAGCCATGGACCCCATTGAAATCTACGGGGCCCAGAACAAGATACTTACGGAATTCTGCTCCTACTTCCCCCACCTCAAAGTGACGGCAAGGGGAACTGAGCTTATCCTCGAAGGCCAGGAAAGCGACATATCGGAGTTCAACATCCGGTTCGCGGAACTCATAGACAAGCGCCATCACAAGATGAACCTCACGGTCTATGACGTAGAAGACATCTTCAGCGGCACTGCCCCAGACTCCCACAGGCCCACCGCAGACGCCATCATCGTGCACGGCACGGACGGCAAAGCCATCCGCGCCCGCAACAAAACCCAGCAGACCCTTGTTTCGGCCTACTTCGACAACGACCTCGTCTTTGCGATAGGCCCCGCCGGAACCGGCAAAACCTATGTTGCAATAGCACTTGCGGTAAGGGCCCTTAAAAACCGTGAAATCAAGCGCATAATACTCACCCGCCCCGCCGTTGAAGCCGGAGAACGCCTGGGCTTCCTGCCCGGAGACCTCAAAGACAAGCTGGACCCTTATCTCCAGCCCCTCTACGACGCCCTCTCGGACATGATTCCATCTAAGCGCCTCCATGAATTCATGGAAGACGGCACCATCCAGATTGCACCTCTGGCATACATGAGAGGCCGAACCCTGGACAAGGCCTGCGTAATCCTGGACGAAGCCCAGAACACCAACCTTGGGCAGCTCAAGATGTTCCTCACCCGCATGGGAACAAACGCAAAATTCATAGTCACCGGAGACGCCACGCAGGTAGACCTTCCCCGCCGCGAAGACAGCGGCCTCATTGCAGGCATAAAACTCCTGGAGGGCATCAAAGGCATAGCCACGGTCCGCTTCACAAACGAAGACATCGTGCGCCATCCCCTCGTTACAAAAATAGTAAAAGCCTTCGACCAAAAGGCCGAAGGCTCTGAATCCTAAACTCTTTCCCGAGAAAGATTATTTGCTGCCGTTGGTCTCGGCGAATTCCTTGTAGAAGTCGCTCTTGGCCTTGTAGTCGTTGGTGCTGTTGGAAAGCTGGTAGTAGGCGCGGCGGAGATACTCTGCGCAGGCAACCTTGTAGTCCATCTCCTGGCTCTCGTTGAAGCACTTCTCCAGAGGTTCGATGCACTTTGTAACGGCTTCGTCCCTGTTCTTGATGATGGCGTCGTACTCACGCTGAGGAGCGGTGAGAGGAAGTTCGTCGGCGGCTACCTGGAACTCAACTGCACGCTCGTACCACATCTTACCCCATGCGTAAAGGGCATAATGATAAGTGGGATCTTTCTCAATTGAAGTGCGGAATGCGGCCTCGGCTTCTTCGTAGCGCTTCATCTCTGAGAGGATATTGCCCTCTACGCCATAGATGGAGGCGTTGTTGGGGTCGTTCTCCTTTGCCTTGTCAAGGAGGGAAAGAACGTAGTTGGGATCCTCGTTGTTGGCTTCGGCATAATTGATAAGGCCGATGATGATAGCCTGGTTCTGAGGATACTTGGCAAAGCCGGCCTCAAGCATTTCCTTCTGCTTTGCGGTATTGCCCATGGCACCGTAAACATCTGCGAGACGTGCGTTTACGTCTCCGTTTTCACCGTAGTTGTGATCCAAGCAGATGGTGTAGTACTTGAGAGCGGTCTCATAGTCTCCTACGGAAACAGCGGTAAGGGCTGCATTGAAAGCGGAGTCGTCTCCGGGAGCGGTGCAGGGAGCGGTGTAGGCTACGTCTGCGGCGCCCTTGAACATTTTGCTTGCAAGAGCGGAATTACCAAGGGTGTAAGCATTGTAAGCGGCCGAATTGTAGAGAGTTACAATTTCAGTAAGCTTGTCGTTGACATCCTTTTCCTTTGCGCCAAGCTCAAAGGCCTTTGAGTATGCCTTTGCAGCTTCACCAAGAAGGTCTCCCTCTACAGAAGGCTTGGTTACCACGGCAAACTCAAGCTGACCTGAACCGTTGAAATAAACGTCCACGTGGGAATAGGTAAGCTTGGTATAGTTGGAACCGTTGACGGTAACCGCTTCTTCGGCGGCGGGTTTTTCCTTGGACATGAGGTCCCAGGTGGTCCTGTCAACGCCAAGGGCGATGCTGGATGTAGGATTGGTGTAGGCTGCAAGATAAGCCTTTCCAAGGTTGAGCCATGTGGCGGCCTTGGTTGCTTTCTTGGCATCCTGGCTGGCGGCGACTGCTTTGTCAACGGCCTTCTGCATGTCGGCGTCGGATTTCTGCGCGAACGCAGCCTGCATGGTGCATGCGATTAGTGCGAGAGCAAGTAAAAGCTTTTTCATAATTATGTGTAATTAAACAATTTTAAACTTCTTCGGGGGTACCTTCCGCGGCCTGTGATTCTTCGTCGTCGGAGTGGACAACTACGGAAATGGCTGCAATGGCATCTCCTTCCTTGATGTTGATGAGCTTCACGCCCTGAGTGGCACGTCCGGCAACACGTATTGTGTTGACAGGCATTCTGATTGTCATTCCGGAGCGGCAGATAATCATGAGGTCGTCTTCATCAGTGACGTTCTTGATGGCTACCAGACTTCCGGTCTTCTCTGTGATGTTAAGGGTTCTGACACCCTTAGCGCCACGCGAGGTCTGACGATAATCCATAGGGTCCGAGCGTTTGCCGTAACCATTCTCGGAGACGGCCAGCACCTGGTGCTTTTCAACGTCTTCGGCCTCAGGATCCTGGCAGACTACGCCTACCACATAATCTCCTTCATCAAGATTGATGCCACGGACGCCGGTGGAGGTTCGGCCAAGAGGCCTTGCCTCTCCTTCATCGAACCTTACGCACCTTCCGCCATGGGCTGCAATCATGATATTGCAACGGCCGTTGGTAAGAATTGCTTCAAGGAGTTCGTCGTCTTCGCGGATGTTGATGGCATTGACGCCGTTGGTGCGTGGACGGGAATATGCCTCCAGGGAAGTCTTCTTCACCACGCCGTTGCGGGTTACCATCATTATATAGTTATTGTTTATGAAATCTTCGTCTTTGAGGGTCTTGACATTGAGGTATGCCCTCACGGAATCATCGGGGTCTATCATGAGAAGGTTCTGGATGGCGCGGCCCTTGGATGTGCGGTTGCCTTCCGGGATCTCATATACCTTGAGCCAGTAGCACTTGCCTTTCTGGGTAAAGAGAAGCATGGTGCTGTGGGTGTTGGCAATATAAATGTGCTCTATGAAGTCTTCGTCGCGGGTGGCGCTGCCCTTCATGCCCACGCCTCCGCGGTTCTGGGTGCGGAATTCGGTGAGAGGGGTGCGCTTGATGTAACCAAGGTGGGAGATTGTTATCACCTGGTCTTCGTCGGCGTAGAAGTCCTCCGGGTTGAATTCGTCGTCTGCGAGGGTGATTTCCGTGCGGCGGGGATCCCCGTAGCGGGCCTTGAGATCCTGGGTTTCGGTTTTAACCACGTTGAACTGTTCTTCAACGGAGCCGAGGATTTCCAGGCAGCGCTCTATGAACTTCATGAGTTCGTCGTATTCGTTGCGGAGTTTTTCGCGGTCCAGGCCGGTGAGCTGCCCAAGCGTGAGGGCTATGATTGCGGCCGACTGGGGCTCCGTGAATCCGTAACGGTCCTGGAGCATCTGCTTGGCGTCTTCCCTGTTCTTGGTTTCATAGCGTATGATGTGGACAATTTCATCAATGATGTCCATGGCCTTCAGGAGGCCTTCCAGGATATGGGCGCGTTTCTGGGCTTTCTCAAGCTCAAACTGCGTGCGGCGCACCACAACCTGATGGCGGAACTCCACGAATTCGCCGATTATCTCCTTGAGGCTGAGGGTGCGGGGACGGCCTTTTACAAGGGCCACGTTGTTGAATGAAAAGCTGCTCTGGAGCGGGCTGTACTTGAAAAGCATGTTGAGGACCACTCCGGAGTTGGTGCCCTGCTTGAGGCGGATTACCACGCGGGTTTCTCCGCGGGAGCTTTCGTCGTTGATGTAGGAGATGCCCTCAACCTTCTTTTCTTCGGCCAGCTGGGCTATCTTCTCTATCATCTCACGTTTGTTCACCATATAGGGGATTTCGGTGACAACAATGGTCTCACGGCCTTTGTCGTCTACCTCGATCTCTGTCTTGGAACGGATTACCACGCGGCCGCGGCCGGTTTCGTATGCCTCCTTGATGCCGCCTTTACCCATCACTATACCGCCGGTGGGGAAATCCGGACCCTTGATGTAGCGCATGAGTTCATCCGTTGTAATTTCCGGATTGTCAATGTATGCGCAAATGGCGTCACAGCACTCTCCAAGGTTGTGGGGAGCCATGTTGGTGGCCATGCCCACGGCAATGCCGGATGCACCGTTGAGGAGCAGCAGCGGAGCCTTGGTGGGAAGCACGGTGGGCTCCTCAAGGGTATCGTCAAAGTTCAGGGTCATGTCCACGGTGTTCTTGTCCATGTCCCCGAGCACGTCTTCGGCCATTTTCTGGAGCTTGGCCTCCGTGTAACGCATGGCTGCGGGAGAGTCACCGTCTACGGAGCCGAAGTTTCCCTGGCCCTTCACAAGGGGGTAACGCTGGTTCCAGTCCTGGCCCAGACGCACCATTGCATCATATACGCTGGAGTCTCCGTGAGGGTGATACTTACCCATGACTTCACCCACGATACGGGCACTCTTCTTGGTTTGGCCGCCGAAGCTTAGGCCCATGTTGTCCATGCCGAACAGAACGCGGCGCTGAACGGGTTTGAGACCGTCACGGGCATCTGGCAGGGCGCGGGATACAATTACGGACATGGAGTAGTCTATGTATGCAGTACGCATCTCATGATCTATCTCCACCTGCTCTACATAGCCTGTTCCGTCAATCTCCTCCAACTGGTTCTTATCCTGAATTTCGTCCATATTTTTTCTTTAAACTTATACCTTTGTTATAAACATACAAATATAGGCAAAATTGTTGGAAAAACCTAGCTACGCACCCAGTTTAAACGAACAAAGTCACGTTTAGCTCCTAAACGTGACTTTGACCGAAGGTTTAACTGAAACCTATTTTACCTTTAAGATGTAATCAGTGGAAATGCCGCCAAACTCTTCAAGTGTGAGTTTCTGGATAAGACCTGCCTTGTTGTACTCAAGGATTACGCCGGAATAACCTTTGGGAGAGGGCTTACGCACTTTCAGTTCCACGTGCTTGCCGCCGTTTTTGCCGGGGGTCACCTTGCAGTCGGCGTCCATTTCGGCAGCAATTTTCTCATACTCTCCGGTGCAACTGTAAAGAAGGGCGTTGCGCTGAAGGGCTACGGTTTTGTTGCTTTTGGTGTCTACGTCAAGCTGGATGCCGCGCATGTCCATGCGGATCTGGGTGCCGTCCACGATAAAGAAATCCCCGTTGGGATTTGTATAGAGCATGGCAAGCTGGTCCGGGGCCTTAAACTCTATGTCACCGGCGCTTTTTATGGTTTTTCCTGATAATTTGAGGGTTTTGACCTGCTCAAATGTTCCGCTGAAATTCTGGGCTCCTGCGTACAATCCGCAAAAAAGGAGCGCTGCAAATACTAGTATTTTTTTCATAACGTTGCTATCTTTGCAAATAAAGTGCCTGCAAAGTTAATTCTTTTTGACAATTTGTCATAATCCCGCGCTAAAGGCGTGATTATTGATACTTTCAGGCCATCATAAAAAGACATATATGCAACTTCAAGTTTCCGACCACCTTAACATGGTCATCAAATACGCCCGCGAGGAAGCCATGCGCACCGGCTCTTACGGCATCGGCCCGGACCACCTTTTCCTTGGCCTCATCCGCCACGAGGACAATTCGGCATTCCGGATTCTCCAGAACCTTGGCGTGGAGCCCGCAGAGCTGAAGGCCTTCATAGACCAGCGCATCTTCACCAACGAGACCATCCCCTATGACCAGATAGACCACATCAATTTCTCCCGTCAGGCACAGAATGTCCTGAGCATCACCGTGATGGAGGCCACCAGGCTCAAGAGCCCCAGGGCGGATACCCATCACCTTCTGCTGGCGCTTTGCCGCACCACGGAAAGTTACGGCCAGGCATACCTGAGGGCCCGCGGGATAGACTACGGGAGGCTTCTTGCCGTAATGGAGGACGAAGGCCTTCTGAAGCCCATGGACCAGCAGGGCGGCGGCTCCGGAGACACCCAGCCTTCACAGGGGCCGGAAGACGACTCCGAGGACGGCAAGAAACTTGACATTGAGGAGTTTGCCTACGACCTCACCCGTGCGGCCAGCGAGGGCAAACTGGACCCTGTGGTGGGCCGTGACACGGAGATTAACCGCGTAATCCAGATCCTTGGCCGAAGGAAGAAGAACAATCCCATGCTCATAGGTGAGCCCGGCGTGGGAAAATCGGCCATAGTGGAAGGCATTGCGCAAAGGATAGCCTCCGGGAACATTTCCCCGGCGCTTGCAAAAAAACGCATCCTCTCGCTTGACATAGCTTCCGTGGTGGCAGGCACAAAGTACCGCGGAGACTTTGAAAAACGCCTCAAGACCATTATCAAGGAGGCATCCGAGAACCCGGACCTCATCCTTTTCATAGACGAGTTCCACACCATAGTGGGTGCCGGCGGCGCTTCCGGAAGCCTGGATGCCGCAAACATGCTCAAGCCCGCCCTTGCACGCGGGGAATTCCAGTGCATAGGCGCCACCACGCTTGACGAATTCACCAAGATAGTGGAAAAGGACGGCGCCCTTGACAGGCGTTTCCAGAAGATTGTGGTGGAACCTACGGACGTTGACGAGTCAATAGAGATCCTTAAAAACCTCAAGGGAAAGTACGAGGAATTCCACGGAATCACTTACTCCGACGACGCCGTGGAGGCTGCGGTAAGGCTCACAAACCGCTATATCACAGACCGTTCCCTCCCGGACAAAGCCATAGACGCCATGGACGAGGCCGGTTCAATGGTGAGGCTCTCGCTTTCAAAGAAGAAGGGCGCATCTTCGGTTGTGGAGGTAGAAGACATCGCAACCGTGGTTTCCAAGATGACCGGCATTCCCGTAAACAAGGTGGCCGAATCCGAGGGCAACCGCCTTGTGAAGATGCGAGACCGCCTGAAGCAAAGGATAATCGGGCAGGACGAGGCCGTAGAAACCGTAGTGAGGGCTATCCAAAGGGGCCGCGCCGGCCTCAAGGACCCCCACAGGCCTATAGGCACCTTCCTGTTCTTCGGCCCCACCGGCGTTGGAAAAACCCAGCTTGCGCGTTCCCTTGCCGAATACCTCTTTGACTCCGAGGACAACATGGTAAGGATAGACATGAGCGAGTACATGGAGAAATTCAGCGTGTCACGCCTCATTGGCGCGCCTCCGGGATATGTTGGCTACGAAGAAGGCGGACAACTCTCGGAGAGAGTGAGGCGCAAGCCTTACTGCGTGGTGCTCCTGGACGAAATTGAAAAGGCCCACCCGGACATTTTCAACCTGCTGCTTCAGGTGATGGACGAAGGCCGCCTCACGGACAGTAACGGCCGAATGGTGGATTTCAAGAACACAATAGTAATTATGACCTCCAACGTTGGAAGCCGTGAAATGGAGGAATACGGCAGCGGAATTGGCTTTGCAACCGCCGGAAAGAATGTTGAGGCCGACCGCAAGAGCGTTGTGGAAAAAGCCGTGAAGAAGGCCTTCCCGCCGGAATTCATAAACCGCGTGGATGCCCAGGTCTACTTCAACTCCCTTGACAAGGAAGCCATTGAGAAGATTGTGGACATTGAGATCAAGGGCCTGAGGACAAGGGTGGAGGAAGCCGGTTACAAGCTTACCATCACGCCTTCGGCCAAGAAATTCATTGCCGAAGCCGGCTACGATCCCGCATACGGCGCCCGTCCGCTTAAAAGGGCCGTCATGCGTTACGTGGAGGATCCTGTGTCCGAGTATATAATTGCCGACCGCGCGCTAAGGCGCAAGGAGGACGCCACGGTGCGTACCCTTAAACTTACGCTTGCGCAGGACAAGGAATCCACGGTTGTAGTTCCGGCCTAAAGCGCAATTGCATCTTCCATTTCCAGGCCAAGGTCCTTCATGAGGGCCTGAAGGGCCTGGAAATTTGTATCCGGGGAAATCACGTTTGAAAGGACGTCTGTGGAGTAGTCTGTGTTACGCATATCTTTACATCTTTATTGTTTTCTGATGCAAAGATACGCCCACATTGCGCCAAACCATTGCGCAAGCAAAAAAATTACAGATAAATTCCGTGCGTGTTCTTGATTTCGTCCATCACAAAGGATGAAAGGATGGAGCCAATTGCATCGATGCTGCCAAGGACATTGATAATGAACTCGTTGTAGTATTTCATGTCCGGAGCCTGGATCTTGAGGAGGTAGTCGTATTCCCCGGAAATGTTGTAGCATTCGGCCACCTGGGGGATGTCACGGATAACGGAAATGAACTCACGCGCAACGGAGCGGCTCATCTGCTTCAGTTTCACGGAGCAGAACACGGTGAATCCCCTGCCTAGCTTGGCGGCGTCCAGAACCGCCACGTAGCCGTTTATGAACCCGTCCCTTTCCAGGCGCTTCATGCGCTCGAACACGGGCGTTGTAGAAAGATGCACCTTTGCGGCCAGTTCCTTGGTGGTGAGACGGGCGTTTTCCTGCAGCGCCCTGAGTATCTGGATGTCCACCTGGTCTAGAGAGATGTCTGCCATAAGAATATTTTTCTGTTTGGAGCCCCAGGAGAAGGGCCGATTATCACATTAATTCTGTTCCTAGAGGCAAATTTAGTAATATTTTCCAAATTTAACAGATAACTTGTACACTTTTTCTAAACACAGTACCTTTGCCATGAAAAAAACACAACAAAATGGCAAAAATAGATACACTTTGCGTACACGCCGGCTATAATCCCGGAAAGGGAGCCCCCCGCCAGATTCCGATTATCCAGAGCACTACCTTCAAATATGAGACTTCGGACCAGATGGGCCGCCTCTTTGACCTCGAAGACAGCGGTTACTTCTATACCCGCCTTCAGAATCCCACCGTGGATGCAGTTGCGGCCCAGATAAACGCCCTTGAAGGCGGCGTAGGGGCCATCCTCACCTCCTCCGGCCAGGCCGCAAACCTCTTTGCCGTCCTCAACATTGCAAGCGCCGGAGACCACATAATCGCGGCCAACAACATTTACGGCGGCACCTTCAACCTCCTTGGCGTAACCCTCACGAAACTCGGCATAGAGGTCAGTTTCCTCAAGGCCGATTCCACCGACGCCGAAATCGAGGCCGCCATAAAGCCCAACACCAAACTGATCTTCGGGGAAACCATTTCCAACCCCGGAGTGGAAGTGTTTGACATAGAGCGCTGGGCGGCCGTAGCCCACAAAAACGGCCTACCGCTTATAATAGACAACACCTTTGCCACCCCTGTCCTCTGCCGTCCGTTTGAATGGGGAGCCGACATTGTGACCCACTCCACCACTAAATACATAGACGGTCACGGAGTGAGCGTGGGCGGCGCAGTGGTGGACAGCGGCAATTTCCCCTGGGACAAATATTCGGCACGCTACCCCGGCCTCACCACCCCGGACGCCTCCTACCATGGCCTCACATATACCAAGAAATTCGGCAAAGCGGCATATATTGTAAAGGCCACTACCCACCTCATGAGGGACCTTGGATCCACGCAGAGCCCCCAGAACGCCTTCTATCTCCATCTTGGCCTTCAAACCCTGCACCTCAGGATCAAGCGTCACTCGGAAAGCGCCCTGAAGGTTGCCAAATGGCTGGAGGCATGCCCGGATGTAGCCTGGGTGCACTACCCCGGCCTGGAGAGCGACCCTCACCATGCCCTTGCGCTCAAGTACTGCCCGGAAGGGACCAGCGGCGTGCTCTGCTTCGGCCTAAAGGGCGGCCGCGCCTTTGACAACCGTTTCCTGGATTCCCTGAAACTCACAACCATAGAAACCCATGTGGCCGACTGCCACACTTGCGTCCTTCATCCGGCATCCCATACCCACCGCCAGCTCTCCGACGACCAGCTCCGAGCCGCCGGAATTGCACCGGACCTCATCCGCTTCAGTGTAGGGCTGGAAGCCCCCGAGGACATAATCGAAGACCTTCGGCAGGCACTTGAAAAAGCAAAGTCATGCTAGAGAACTCCATCACAATTACGCTGCCGCTGGAGGCGGGAGGCCGCCTGGAAAACGCGCGGATAGTCTATCACGCATCAGAGGCACGCAGAGGCAGGGTAATCTGGATTTGCCACGCCCTTACCGCCAACTCCGACCCCAGAGACTGGTGGCCGGAAATGGTGGGGCCGGGAAAACCAATTGACCCTGAAAAGGATACGGTGGTGTGCGTAAACATGCTTGGAAGCGCCTATGGCTCCGAGGGCCCCGCCAGGAACAATCCCAAAACCGGGAAACCCTGGCTCCTTGACTTCCCCGCCATCACCATAAGGGACACGGTAAAAACCTTCATCGAAGTACGCAAACACCTTGGAATAAAGCACATAGACCTTCTCATAGGGGCCTCTATAGGCGGCTTCCACGCCATTGAATGGAGCATCATGGAGCCGGAGATTTTCGGCCGGTGCCTGTTTCTTTGCACGGCGCCGCGCATTTCCCCTTTCCTTGGCGCCAACGTGGAAGCCCAAAGGATGGCCCTTGAGGCCGACCCCACTTTCAGGGAAGCCCTGGACATACATGGAGGGGAAGCGGGACTCCGGTGCGCCCGTGCGCAGGCCCTCATCAGTTACCGCTGTTTCCATGGCTACGGCCTCACTCAGGCCGAAGAAGACCCCGACACCCTCTTTGCCGGGCGGGTTGCCTCCTACGAGCGCTACCAGGGAGAGAAACTGGTGCGCCGCGGCTTTGACGCCTACTCCTACCTCTGCCTTTGCAACGCTCTTGACAGCCATAATGCAGGCCGCGGGCGGGGCGGGGTAAAAAAGGCCCTGGAAGGCATCAAGGCAAGGGTTACCGTGCTCACCATAGACTCCGACCAACTGTTTCCGCCATCGGAAAGCAGGGAGTGGGCGGCGTTCATTCCCGGCGCCCGCGTTGTAGAAATATCATCTAATTTCGGCCACGACGGCTTCCTTCTGGAAACAGCCAAGATTGCGGCCATCATACTTGAATAACATGCAAGTCCTAAAATTTGGCGGCACCTCTGTCGCAAACGCCGGAGCAATGCTCCAGACAATACATATAGTGGAAAAGGCCCTGGAAGAAGACCGCACAATTGTGGTGAGTTCGGCCATAAGCCGGTGCACGGACACCCTCATAGAGCTTGGGCGCCTTGCCGCAGCGCGTGACAAGTCTTATCCAGAGCGCCTGGAGGCACTTGCCCAGAGGCACCGGGAAATAATACGGGAACTTCTTCCGGAGGGGTACCGCGGTAAAACGCAAGTGGCCGTGGACGCCCTATTTGAAGAGCTTGGGAGCATCCTACAGGGCGTATTCCTTGTGGGAGAACTCTCCCCCACCATCCTCAGCGCCGTGGAAAGCTTCGGGGAACTCCTCTCTACACGTATCCTCACAGATGCCTTCCTGTCACAGGGAATCGCCTGCAGGTGGCTGGACGCCCGTGACCTCATCCGCGTAAAGGGCGGCGCCGTGGATTCGGCCGAAACCTACCGCCGCGTAAGGGAGGCCGTGGAGCAGCACAGCCGCGTGGACCTTTTCATAGTTCCGGGCTTCATAGCCCGCGACGAAGACGACAGGCCTGCGACCCTCGGCCGCGGAGGATCCGACTATACAGCAGCCCTTGTGGCAGTTGGCATCCATGCCCGCAGGGTTGAAATCTGGACCGACGTCCCCGGCATCATGACCGCCCATCCCCAGGTGGTTCCAAGTGCAAGGCCCATCCCACACATCTCCTACAGGGCCGCGCAGGAGCTGTCCCACTTCGGCGCCAAGGTAATCTATCCCCCTACCATACAGCCTGTTGTGGCCGAAGGCATCCCCATCTACGTGAAAGACACCTTCCACCCTCTGGAGCCCGGAACGCTGGTGGAAAAGAACCCTCCGCGCGCCCAAGGCGGGGTTATCGGCATAGCCCACTCCGACGGCATAGCCCTCATCTCCCTTGAAGGCAGCGGCATGGTCGGGGTCCCCGGCTTCTCATCACGCCTTTTCGACGCCCTTTCAAGGGAAGGGATCAACATCATCCTCATCACCCAGGCGTCGTCCGTGCACTCGATGTGCATAGCGATTTCGGCCCAGGATGCCGAAAAAGCCTCAAAGGCGGCCGATGCCTGCTTTGCCTATGAGATATCGCTTGGGAAACTGAACCCTCTCCGCGTGGAAAAAGGCTTCTCGCTTGTCTGTGTTATAGGTGACGACATCCTTGGGCACAGCGGCGCCACCGGCCAGATGCTGGCGGCCCTCGGCAGGCACAGCATTCCCGTAAGGGCCACGGCCCAGGGTTCATCTGAGAGAAACATCTCAGTCATAGTGCCTTCGGAGCGTTCGGCCGAAGCAATAAGGGCCATCCACCATGAGTTCTTCGACCGCTTCTCTACGCAGGTGATTCCCCTTTTCATAGCCGGATACGGACGCGTGGGGAAGGCCCTTGTGAACATGCTCCGGGACAACGCAGCCGCCATTGCCAAACGCTCCGGCAAGGAGCTCAGGGTGTGCGGGCTTGCCAATTCCAGGAAATACGTGATAAACACAGAGGGTATAGACCTCACAAAGGCCGGGGAACTTCTTGAAAACGGCACTCCGGGCGCCTTTGCCGACGCCCTCACGGGCCTTTCAATGGAGAATCCCCTTTTTGTAGACTGCACCGCCAACGAGGAAATAGGCTTCCGCTACCCGGACCTTTTCCACAGCGGATACAGCATTGTGGCCTGCAATAAAATCCCATTCTCCGGCACTTACGCCCAGTTCAAGAACCTTCAGGCCGAAGCCCACAGGGCGGGCGTCTCCCTGCGCTACGAGACAACGGCCGGCGCCGCCCTGCCGGTGCTGGTCACCCTTGACCGCGTGGTCCAGAGCGGAGACACCCTGGTGAAGATGGAGGCCGTGCTTTCCGGAACCCTCAACTACCTGCTGGACAATTACAAAGGGCAGGGCTGGGACGCCCTTGTAGAGGACGCGCGCATAAAAGGCTACACCGAGCCAGATCCCAGCATAGACCTCTCCGGAAAGGATGTCCTCAGGAAAATCCTCATCCTGAGCCGCCAGGCCGGCATTCCGCTGGAAGAATCCCAGGTAACCCTGGAGCCCATTCCCCAAGATATGGAAAAACGCTATGCCTCTGCCGCCGCCAAGGGCTTCAAGCTGAGGTATGTGGCATCCGTCGATGCCGAAGGCCACGCGGCCGTGGGCCTTCAGGAAGTGGGCCCGGAAAGCCCTCTGTATGGCCTCAGGGGCACGGACAATGCCATCATGATTACAACCGGCGACTACCCTTCACCCATGCTTATACAAGGAGCAGGCGCCGGAACAAGACAAACTGCCGGCGGCCTGCTAAACGATATTATGTTGGCGATTTAGAGTCTTGACATGCGGTCAAGGCTGAGTTCCACAAGACCCCGGATTGCGGGTTTGTAGTCCGGGTTGGAGCTCTGGAGATAGCGGTTGGCTATGATGCAGCAAACGGTGCTGGCATTGTGGCCAAGGTGGGCGGCAAGGCCTGCAAGAGGTGAGCTCTCCATCTCGAAGTTGGTAATGCGGTAGTCTTCACCGGCCTCTGTGAAGCGGAAGCTCTCAATGTCCTCAAGCATATGGGGCATTGCAAGGGGTACGCGGACAACCCTACCCTGAGGGCCGTAGAAACCGCAGGCCGAAATTGTAACGCCCTTGACGGTAACGTCCTTCATGATGTCTATGATCTTGGGAGATGCCTTAACAAAGTAAGGTGAAGGAAGGACGGGCGCCCAGTTCATGTGCTTTTTGAAGGCCTCCTCAACGGCGGGGATGGTAACCTTCTCACGGTTTCCGTACCAGTTCATGACGCCGTCAAAGCCCACGGAGATGTGGGACAGGACGTAACTTCCAAGCGGAATATCCGCGTGAAGGGCGCCGGAGGTGCCAATCCTGAGGATATTGAGGCTGCGGTGAACGGGATTTACCTCACGGGTCTCAAAATTCACGTTTGCAAGGGCGTCGAGCTCCGTCATGACAATGTCTATGTTGTCCGGGCCGATGCCGTGGGAGAGAGCCGTGATGCGCTTTCCGTTATATTTTCCGGTAACGGACACGAACTCACGGGATGCATTCCTGCACTCGATGTCCGTGAGGTACTCCGAGAGCATGTCCACGCGGCCGGGATCTCCCATCATGATGACGTTGTCGGCCAGATGTTCCGGTTTCAGGTGAAGGTGGAAAACGGAGCCGTCGGAGTTGATTATAAGTTCAGATTCTGGTATTCTCATACTAAATGCGGTTGTAAAGGACAAAAATAAGAATTCCGGCCGACTTTTCAAAACCACTCGGGCCTCTCATACGTAAAATTTTCCCTTTGGGCGGCCCAGGTGGTGTCCGTGAACACCTCCAGGGCGCGGTCTATGTACAGGATGCCGTCTAGGTGGTCGCATTCGTGCTGGAAGATGCGGGCGGTGTAGCCTTCAACACATTCTGAGACCTTTTTGCCGTCACGGATATAGGAAATCTTTACGTTGCTGTAGCGCGGGACCGGTCCTCTTTGGGCCGGAACGGAAAGGCAGCCTTCCTCCAAAACCACAATGTCTCCCCAAAGGCTGTCTATCTGGATGTTTACATAAGCCTCAAAGGGTTCATCCTCCTTGTCAAGGCGCTGTACCAGAACAATACGGCGGTTCACTCCCACCTGCGGCGCGGCTATCCCAACGCCCTCCTGGGAAGGGTCAGTGACCGTTTTAAGCATCTTCTCAAGAAGGGTTTTGAGCTCCTTTGAGTCATAGTCCTTCTCCCCCACTTCCAGGCACTTGGCCCTCAGGATTGTACTGTCCTGCGGCAGGGTGGTAACGTACATGACGGGAGACGACTTGAAGATGACAGTCTTTTCACGGGCGGTCCATGAAAGGTTTGTGCGGACGCACGATGCCCCCAGCATAAGGGCGGCGATGACAAGAATATGTGCTTTCATAAGGCAAAGATATGCATATTTTTGATTATCTTCGCAGAGTATGAAAAGATTACTTGTTTCCGCGGCTCTCCTTATTGCCGCCATCACTCCCCTCAAGGCCGACGAAGGCATGTGGCTGCCGGCCCTCATCTCTGAGCGTATTTCCCACATGCAGTCTCAGGGCCTCAGGCTTTCGGCCGAAGACATATACAGCGTCAATCAGGCCTGCCTCAAAGATGCCGTAGTGCTCTTTGGCGGCGGGTGCACCGGAGAACTGGTGAGCACGGAAGGCCTTCTTTTCACCAACCACCACTGCGGCTACAGCTACATCCAGAAGCACTCCTCCGTAGAACACGACTACCTCAAGGACGGCTTCTGGGCACTTTCCCGCACAGAGGAACTCCCCAACCCCGGCCTCACCGTGAGCTTCCTTGAAAGGATGGAAGACGTCACCTCCATAATCCTCAAAGGCTACAAGCCCGGGAAAATGGACGAAGCCCAGCGCGTGAAAATAGTCAAAAAGAATACGGAGAAGCTTGTAAAGGAGGCCGAAAAAGACGGTAATGGCCTCAAGGCCAGCGTGGAAGCCCTCTACTACGGCAACCAGTACTTCCTCTTCGTTTTCCGTGAGTATCGCGACGTCCGTCTTGTGGGCGCTCCCCCGTCATCAATCGGCAAATTCGGCGGAGAAACCGACAACTGGATGTGGCCACGCCATACCGGAGACTTCTCCATCTTCCGCATCTATGCCGATTCCAACAACATGCCGGCCGATTACTCCGAGACCAATGTCCCCTACACTCCCAAAAAGTTCCTCAAAATATCCCGTGCGGGCGTAAATGAAGGAGACTTCACCTTTGTTTACGGCTGCCCCGGAAGCACCCAGGAGTATGTCCATTCGGCCGCGGTGGACTACATCGCAAATGTATCGGACCCTGAAAAGATTGCACTCCGCACCACCCGTCTTGGCATAATGAAAAAGTATATGGATGGGAGCCAGAAGGTGCGCATCCAGTACTCTTCAAAGTACGCCGGGGTTGCCAACGCCTGGAAAAAGTGGCAGGGAGAGGAGAAAGGCCTCAAGAAAATGAAAACCGTGGAGGTGAAGAAAGAGTATGAGAAACGGTTTTCGGCCTGGGCCAAAGGAACTGAGTACGAAGGCATTACAGACAACCTGGCGGCAATATATGAGGAGCGCAACTCCATCTACCGCGCCTACGAATACTACCGTGAAACCGTGCTTACAATTGAAAGGCTGCGCATAGCCTCCGGAAAGTCCTTTGACATGAAGGATTATTATGAACCCATTGACCGTGAGATGTTTGTAGCCATGATGACGGCCTTTGACAAGGGACTTGAAGACTCCTACAAGCCGGATTACTTCCTCCAGAAGCGGGCCCAGTACGGCAGCATGGAAGCCTGGAGGGATGCCGTGTTTGCCTCCAACGAAGAAGCTAAGGCACTGTCAGACGCCCTGGAGGCCTACTTCAACGGCCCCATCCTCAGCAAGGTCCGTTCACTCTCCGAATCCCTTGACCTTGTTTACCGTGACTACATGCGCGCCCAGATGGAGTTTGAGCCCAATAAGGCATTCTACCCGGACGCCAACCTCACCCTCCGCGTAGCCTACGGCCACGTGGAAGGCTACTCCCCCGCGGATGCCATCTACTACAGGCCGGTTTCCACCCTTAAAGGCATTATCGAAAAAGACAACCCTGACATCTTCGACTACAATATCCCGCAGACCCTCAGGGACATCTACGCCCGTGGCGGCTTCGAGAACCAGCCCGTGTGCTTCCTTGCCACCAACCACACCACCGGCGGCAACTCCGGCTCCCCCGTCCTCAACGCCCACGGCAACCTCATAGGCATCAACTTCGACCGCGTTTGGGAAGGCACCCTCAGCGACCTTGACTTCGACCCTGACGTGTGCCGCAACATCTCCCTGGATGTACGGTATATCCTCTTTATAATAAAAGAGATAGGCCATGCAGCCTACCTCTTCGATGAAATGTGTTTTGAGGACTAAAGCTCAAAGTCCTCAATCTCTTTCACAAGTTTCCCTATAATGGACATCTTGACGTCGTAGAGGGCGTCCGAGATGTCCACTTTGTAATAGTGGGGGTTGATGAGACGGCGCTCCGCGGGTGAGAAGTGCTGGAGGTTGTCCTTGTAGAAGTCCTTCTTTATCTGGAGGTTGTAGTAAGGGGCTATGCGCTCGCCGGCCTTGATGGACTGGAGCTGAAGCGGGCGGGCATCGTAGGAGCCTTCCTCGAAGGTCTTGGTCTTGAAGGAATCGAATTCGTCGCGGAGCGTGATGGTCTTTCCCTGCTGGATTGCAAGGTCCATGGCGTCTCCCCTGAGGCAGGTGACATCGGCCTTGAACACATATCCGTCAAGGGAATTGCCCTTTTCCTTGTCCTGGGCCGAAATACGCCAGGTGATCTGGAAACCGGGGTTGATGAGCTTGATCTTGTCTTCGGAGCGCTTGAGGACGGGCTCTCCGTCTATCTGGACAAGCTTGTACACATTGCCGAAGCAAGGGGCGGCCTTGGAGGTGGCGATGGCATCGCCTACGCCGTAACTGTCTATCTTTGCGCCCTGGCGCTCGAGGTCAGTGATAAGGTATTCGTCAAGACCGTTGGTTGCAAATATCTTGCACTTTTTGAGGCCGTGCTGGTCCAGGATACGGCGCACCTCCTGTGAAAGGTAAGCAAGGTCTCCGCTGTCAAGGCGAATGCCGTAACCGGGCGCATAGGTGTCGTCAATGCCGTTTTCCTTGAAGGAGCGGATGGCGTTCTTGACGCCGCAGCGAAGGGTGTCGTAGGTGTCTATGAGGAGAATGAGGTTCTCTCCCTTGTGCGTTTTGATATAGTCGCAGAAGGCCTTGTGCTCCCCTTCCACGGTGCTGCCGTAGGAGGTTATGAAACTGTGGGCCATGGTGCCGGTGGAAGGGACGCCGTTGAATGCACCCGTAAGGATGTTGGAGGAACTGGCGCAGCCCGCTATCTGGGCGGCCTTGCCGCCGTACACTGCGGCCCAGGGACCGTGGGCGCGGCGTGAGCCGAACTCTGACACGGGTTTGTCCGTGCTTCGGCATACGCGGGAAGCCTTGGTGGCAACTGCCATCTGGTGGTTAAGGATGCAAAGCATTGGTGTTTCCAGGACCTGGGCCTCTATCATGGGGGCAACCACGGTTACAATGGGCTGGTTGGGGAAGGCGATCTCTCCCTCGCGCATAGTGTACACGTCACCGGTGAACTTCATGGTGCTCAGGTACTTGCGGAACTCCCTATACTCTTCTCCGGGAAGGAATTTCTCATAGAATTCCTCGGGCTCGGAGCCCAGTTTCAGGACCATTTCTATAACTTCCTCAGTGCCGCTCACGACTGCCCAGTTGTTGTTTTCCGGGGCCTTGCGGTAAAAGAGGTTGAAAACTGCTATCTGCTTGTCTTTTCCACAATCCAGATAAGACTTTCCCATTGTGTACTGGTACTTGTCGGAAACGTACGCGGTGTTGATGATATCCATATCAAAGGTTTTAGTCAATGTCGTCAGGGTTAGTAACGGCCGATCCCTTACCCATGAGGAATGTCTTCATAAACTCATTGAGGTCTCCGTCAAGGACGCCCTGGGTATCGGCCGTGCTATATCCAGTGCGAAGGTCCTTCACAAGCTTGTAGGGATGCAGGACGTAGTTTCTTATCTGGGAGCCCCATTCTATGCGCTTTTTCTGGCCCTCAAGTTCCGCCTGCTTTTCCTGACGCTTCTTGAGCTCTATGTCATATAGGCGGGACTTCAGGATAAGGAGAGCCCTTTGGCGGTTGTCCTGCTGGGAACGGGTTTCCGTATTTTCCACCATGATTCCGGAAGGGATGTGCCTTACGCGAACGCCGGTTTCCACCTTGTTCACGTTCTGGCCGCCGTGGCCGCCACTTCGGAAGGTGTCCCACTCCAGATCTCCGGGATTGATTTCAATATTGATGGTATCGTCTACCAAAGGATACACAAAAACGCTGGAGAACGTTGTCTGACGCTTGCCCTGGGCGTTGAAGGGTGAGATCCTCACCAGACGGTGTACGCCGTTTTCGGCCTTGAGATAGCCGTAGGCATAATCTCCCTCAACCTCAATGGTGCAGCTCTTGATGCCGGCTTCTTCGCCTTCCAGCAGGGACGTAACCGTCATCTTGTAGCCGTTGCGCTCTCCCCAGCGGAGGTACATACGCATAAGCATTGCGCTCCAGTCGTTGGCCTCGGTGCCGCCGGCGCCGGAGTTGATGGTAAGGACGGCTCCAAGACTATCTCCCTCATTTCCAAGCATGTTCTTGAGTTCCAGGGCCTCAACCTTTTCAGATGCGTCCAGGAAGGCCGACTCCAGTTCCTTTGTTTCCGGAGTCTCCACGGCTTCTTCATCGGCACCGGAAATGCTGTCTTTGGCGAAGTCGTACAGGACTTCAAGGTCTTCGGTGGCGGTGAAGGCCTTGTCAAAGTCTGTTACCCATGATTTGAGTCCGGAGAGTTTCTTCATGAAAAGCTCCGCGGCCTTTGGATCATTCCAAAAATCAGGAGCAAGACTCTCCTGCGTCTTCTTCTCTACATCACGGCGCTTCCCGGCTATGTCCAGACAGCCTTCCAGAGTTTTCACCCGCTCCTGCAGGTCCTTTATCTGTTCCAGTGTAATCATACGAGGCGGATACCTTCTTTTTCCATAGCATCAAGGGCTTCCAGGTGACCGTTATGGTCTACATACGAAATGCAGTCCTTGAGGACGCTAACCTTAAAGCCGTCTTTCAGGAGATCCTCTGCGGTATTCCTCACACAGAATTCCGTGGCTATACCGCATACCAGCACCTTGTCCGTTTCCATCAGGCGGAGTACTTCCCCCATCTGCTGGCCAGCCTCGTTGAGACCGGCAAACCCGCTGTACTGTTCAAGATCCCTGTTTTCACCTTTATAGAAGACGAGGCCTTCGTCATCGGCGTATGGAGCAAGGTCCTTGTGAATCTCCGCTCCACGTGTACCCTGTACGCAGTGAGGCGGCCAGGGACCGCCCTGAGCAGCAAATGAGCAGTGGTCCTCCGGATGATGGTCTCTCACAAAAATGCGGGGCACCTCCGGATGTGCCTTGATGAATTCCAGAGTGTGGGCAACTGCAGCATCGGCCTCCTGACAAGCCATTGAACCGTCAATGAAGTCGTAGAGCATATCTACAATGACAAGGGCTGTATCTTTCATTTCAGTATTATGATTCAAATCGTACAAAATTACAATACTTTTGGCTTAAGTACAAACATCGAGCTCCTTCCGCCCGCAAAATCGGCAAAAAAGGGGCCGACTAAAAAGATTCTTCACTTCGTTCAGAATGACAGTCTAATGTCATTCTGAGGCAGGTGAACCTGCCGAAGAATCTACTTTTTAGTCGGCCCCTTAATTATGTGTAAGAAAAATCTAGCGGTAAATGTCGTACTGATTGTAGAGGGAACCGTACATCTGTCCAAGGACTTCAAGGTAAGGCATGCCGTCAAAGAGAGTGGTGCGGTATACGGTGTTGTCTACCATGTAGTACTCTATTCCGTCAAGGACTATGATCTCATAGTCGTCGGGGAGAGAGCTTACCAGTGCGCCTGCAGGAGGGATGATGGTGGTGTAGGCACCGGAAGGGCCGATGCTGTAGAACAAGCCGTCCTGGTAGAAGTACTGGCTGGAAGCATAGGCGTAGCTCTGGACCAGACCAAGCCTGTTGGCAAGCTCGTAGGCCGTAAGGGCGCGGTTGCCGTTGAGGGCGTAGGAGCTGTTTCCGGCTATGATGCGTGCGTTCTGCTGGGCGATTATGAGGTTCTGCCGTGCAATGACATTGTAGTAGTCAAAGGTGCGGGAGAAAGTGCGGTATACGTCGCAGTAGTACGCAAACCTGATGCTGTGCAGGATGGCCCTGTCAATTGCAGCCTCAAGGGGTGTGCCGAAAGGAGGACGGCAAACCACGTAGTAACCGCCGTAAGGCCTGTAATACACTCCGTTGTAGAAGTAGTAGTCTATTCCCCAGTGGCTTATGCGGCGCCATGAAGGAGGACGGTTGTAGATGCGGTAACCGTAGTAGTGAGGATGGTCTCCCCAGAAGTATCCGGGACGGTCCCAGTCCATCATGTCACGCTGACGGGGAGGTACCCTGTGCATGTTGTGGGAGTTGTCCACGCGCATGTCGTCGTTGTAACGGTAGTTGTAGCCGGAGTCACGGTATACGTCATCAGTTTTACGGGTATCGGCCTGGGAATTTGCAGAAAGCCCGGAACGGGTGACGTTGCTTGTGGCCCTCACGGCCGTGGAAGAACTGGTTCCGCTACTGCGGGTAGAGGAAGAGGTGCTCCTCACAGTGGTTCCGGATGCCGAAGAAGAGGTGGAGCGGGTTACCTGCTGGCCGCCGCTGGCGCTGCTGGTGGAGCGGACATTGCCGCTGGAAGAGGAGCGTGTGCTCTGGGTGGCAGAAGATGAGGAACTCCTGGTGGAACGGGTGCTCTGCACGGAAGAGGAGCTTCTGGTGGAAGATCCGGTAGAGCGGCTGCTTGAAGAGCGGGTCACCTGCTGGGAAGACGAGCTGCTTGTTGAGCGGGTGGCCTGCTGGCGGCCGCTGCTGCTGGAGCTTGACCGTGACACGGAGCTGGCAGAAGTGGAACGGGAAGAGGATCTGGTGCCGCTTGTAGAGCGGGTCTGAGCCATCATATCAGGTGCTGCGACGAGGGACAGAGCCATTAGCACCGATGCGGCCATTGTCATAAAACGTCTCATAGCATCAAATTTTTTAAGGTTAAAAGTATAAGTAATATTTTGTGGACAGTGCTTTGAAGTCTTTGACGTCCCTGGTCCAGAAATCAAGGATATCGGAAACCTTGAAGCGCTCTCCGAAACCCTTTCTTACATAATCCGTACCAGAAATGATATCCAGCATCCTGGTACTCTTCAGAGGCAGGGGGTTGTGGTCCGGGTAAAGTTCATTGACGGCCTGCATCACATAGAACTGGACAAGCGTGACAGGGGCTAGTTCCCAGTCTGCGAAGAAGAACTGGACGCCGTGGACGGTCTTTCCCTGTTTAGAGCCTGCAATGGGCTTGTAGTGGATTGTGCGGAAAACGGTTCCGGGAATGCGGTAGCTGTCGAGGCGGGCCTTGAGGGCATCGGCATCAATCCATTCGGCGGCAAAGGTTTCAAAGGGGATTGTGTATCCAACACCTATCTGCAGATGGCCGAATTCCCCGGCAATTCCGGAGGCCGGATAGCAAAGCGCGCTGCGCGGCGAAGGGATGTTAGGGGAAGGTAGCACCCAGGGAAGGCCGGTGTCGGTGTAGCGCATCCAGCGATGCCAGCCGCGCATGGGAACAACCTTAAGTTTGCATTTGAGGGGTTCAAGGTCTCCTTTCTGGCCGCGGTTCATACCTTCTTCGTTGATCATTATGGCAACTTCTCCGGGAGTGAGGCCATACACGAACGGAATGGGATACTGGCTCACGAAGGAGAAGAATCCTTCCCTCACGTATGTCCCCTCCACTTTTCGGCCGCCAAGTGGATTGGGACGGTCAAGCACCACAACCTCAATGCCTTCCTTGGCGCAGGCGCGCATCACAAGGCCAAGGGTGGAGATGAAGGTGTAGCAGCGGGTTCCTACGTCCTGGATGTCGTACACCATCACATCTATTCCCTTGAGCATCTCCGGGGTGGGCTCACGGGTGGGGCCGTAAAGGGAAAAGACAGGGAGGCCGGTTTTGGGGTCCTTGCCGCCATCCACGTGGTCTCCGGCCCAGGCGTCTCCCCTCACCCCGTGCTCGGGGCCGTAAAGGGCCACAAGGTTCACCTCCGGGGCATCGAAGAGGATGTCTATTGTGGAGCGGAGGTCCCGGGAAACGCCGCTGGGATTGGTCACAAGGCCAACCCTCTTGCCTTTGAGAACGCGGAAGCCGTCCTGCTCCAGAACCTCGATTCCGGGGACAACCTGCGCATGGAGGCAGAAACATACAAGGGCCAGTGCAATGGCCGATATAATTCTTTTTATCATAAAAGCTTGAAAATTCTGTTGAGGGCCGCCGGATCTCCGGAAGACTCCAGCGTCACGGAATACGGGCCGATTCCCGTTGGCACTCCCCTCTCGGTGAGAACACGCCGGGTCTGGCGCGCAACGGCCGGAGCAGGGTCTATCACCTCCACCCCGGGGCCGCAGATGCGCTCTATAACGGGCCTCAGGAAAGGATAATGGGTGCAGCCAAGCACAATTCTGTCTGCACCGGCGTCAAGGAGGGGCTTCAATGATGCCCGGACTGTGGCTTCGGCCTCAGGGCCGTCCAGGACTCCGCGTTCCACAAGCTCCACGAACCCCTGGCCCACATGTTCGGCAATCTTTACGTTGGACTCATATAAGCCCCTGGTGTTAAGGTACTTGGAGCCTTTGAGAGTGCCTGCGGTGGCAAGGACGCCGATAACCCCGGTCTCTGTGCCAAGTGCTGCAGGCTTTACGGCTGGCTCCATGCCTACGAAAGGAGTGTCGGGGTACTCCTGGCGGAGTTTTGCAATTGCCGCGGCGGTTGCCGTGTTGCAGGCTACAACAATAATATCGGCCCCCTTCTCAAGGAAATGCTCGGTTATGAAACGGGCGCGGCGCTGGATGTATAGCTGGGTCTTTTCTCCATAGGGGCAGTGGGCGTTGTCGGCGAAGTAGAAATACTGCTCCAGGGGCAGCAGTTTCCTGAGCTCACGGAATACCGAGAGCCCGCCGCTTCCTGAATCGAATATGCCTATCTTTGCCATAATTCCGCTACTCTGTCTTTCCCCAGGTTTCGTCTATTGCGGCACGGACAGAGGCGTCGGCCTTTTCCGTAATGCCGTGGTACTGCCGGCAGTGCTCTCCGGCGCATACGTCAAATTTCCTATGGGCCGAAGCTGCCGCCGGGACGTGAGATTCTTCTTCCGGCCTATGCTCCAGCCACGTCACTAGGGATGGTGTATTGTCAAAAGCCGGGCCGATGATGGTATCCCGCTGGGTATTGCGGAGCCTGAGCTGACCGGCAAGCCACTTTCTGGTTTCAATGGCGCAGGCCTTCAGGTCTTTGGCGCCGGAGGTTGAGACCACGCTCATAAGGTAGTCTTCGGCACCTATTATATTGACGGCGCACACCTTTCCGGCATCTACGATGAACTTGAGCGTTCCGGCGAAGCGTTCTTCGGAGCCGTTACGGTAAATGATGAACGATGGCTCAGCAAACAGCGTGGAGATGGTAACCGCCTCAAACACAAGGGAGTCGTAGAGCATGCCGCCATAGTCTATCTTGCCTTCGCGGTAGTGCACTTTCTGGGGGCCGGCGCCATCTGAGATAATCTCAAAGCATATTTCCGGAGCGCTTTCTATGCCAGCTTCAATGCGGGGCTGGGTGCGGACAAGACGCCACAGGAGCCTTTTTTCATCTTCCTCGGAGAGAGTTACGGTATTGTATAATTCCGTGAGGGAGTCATGATTCAGGCTGTCAAAGACCTCTGGCTGGGGCACCACTACAAACCCGGCCATTTCCGCGGTGCCGGGAAGAATGGGGACATCCGAGGGCATGGAGGAGCTACGGAGCATTACTACGGCCCTGTACTCGCCTTCGCTGCAATAGGCAAGGGCATTGAAGCGGGGCTCGGAGTCTTCGGCAAGAAGGTTGAGGCAATCAAGGAGCCTGTAAAACATCTTTGCCATGGACTTGGGGGTGGTGGCCCTTAGCATGAAAATGCCACGGTGGAACTTCTTATAGTGGTAAAGCTGGGCGTCACGGACCGATGCCACAAACTCCAGTTCTTCCGTCATACCAGGCACCGACCGGGTATCTTTTGCAGCTACCGCCCTCAAAAGGCGTTCTGCGGCCCTTTCAAGAGGCATGTATCCTTTGGGGCAGGCCTGGAAATGGGCATGACCGGGAACTGAGGTGCCGCTTTTGGGACTGTTGTAGAACACAATGTAGCCCTCCAGCAACTGTGCAAGGTCCAGCATGTCCGGGAAACGGTGCCAGATGGTCTGGGGAGCATGGATGTCGCGGGTGATTACAAGATGGTTGGGGAAGATGGGAGCACGGTTTACCAGGATGTTGTATTTTCGGCCTTTTCGGCCCTCAAAGGGAAGGGTATGCTGGTGCTCCATGTAGTTTTCCTCGCAGAGCGGGCAGCCGTGGTCAAAGACGGGAAGGCGGCCGGGATTTGACTGGAGGGTGACCAGGATGCCGCCGAAGGGAAGCGTACGGGTGCGGGTACTCTTGAGGGAACGGTATTTTGCAGCAACCGCCGGCCACACCGACAGTTGATCGTGCACGAATTTATCTATGTCAGTAGCCATCTCTCCCGTAAAGGTACAAAAAAATCACAACATTTTTTCAAGTGTCTCCCGAATCCTTGAGAATTCATGCCTGAAAACGGGCGTGAACATGCCTCTTTTTAGGGATTTGTCAAGCTCATGGATGCCGAACCATCTGCCTTCCTCAACTTCTTCGGCATTGGGGAAAAGGTCCGGGTGGCCAACAGTGGCATAGACAAAGACAAACTCTTTTTCGGTGGCGGTTTCCCATACATAAGTCTCAAGCCTCACGGGATTGAAAGCGGTAAGGCCAAGTTCTTCGGAGGCCTCACGGTAAAGGGCTTCCTCGGCGGTTTCACCAAAGCAAACATGGCCGCCCACCGCAGTGTCCCAGTAGCCGGGATAAAGGTCTTTACCGGCCGACCGTTTTTGAAGGTAAATATTTGAGTCCCTGTCTATTATATGGAGATGGACCACTGGATGCAAAAGCTTGGAGCCGCCATGGCACCAGTCCCTGCGGGCTTTTCCGCACACAATGCCGCTTGGCTCAATGACGGGAAGCATCTCTCCGGCGGAAAGCGGAAAAGGGCCGGGGTGATTGACCGACGGCCGCGGATATTGGAGAACATCTCCGGCAGGGTACACAAGGTCCGTCATCCTATTGCCATGAGAACCAGGACCTGGGCGACCAGCACCCTCATGAACATTGAAAGCGGATATACCGTGGCGTAATTGACAGAGGTATAGTCACTTCCGTACATGCCCTGGGCAAAAGCCAAAACAGGAGGGTTGGTGCACGAGCCGCTTATGAGACCGCAAATCTGGTAGAAGTTGAGCTTGCCCCAGAGGCGTGCCACCACAAAGGTGATGCATAGCGGGATTATGGTAATGGCAGCGCCGTAGAGTATCCACCAGTAACCGCCGCCAACAATGGAGCTCCAGAAGTTGGAACCTGCGCCAATACCTACGGCGGCAAGGAAGAGGGAAATGCCTATTTCCCGGATCATGAGATTGGCGCTGGCGGTGGTGTAGGTAGTGATCTTGTATTTGGGGCCGAAGTGGCCAAGGAGAATGGCGATGATGAGCGGGCCGCCGGCAAGGCCAAGCTTGATGGCCTGCGGGATGCCGGGGAAGCGGAGCGGAATGGAGCCGAAAATGACACCCACCACGATACCCAGGAAAATGGGCACGAGGTTGGGCTTGTTGAGGGCGTCGTTGGAGTTACCTACCTTCTGGGCAAGGTGCTCAATGTTTTCAATGGCGCCAACGCACATGAGTCCGTCTCCCATCTGGATGTAGAGGTTGGGGCCTGCCACCATTTCCACGCCGGCGCGAATGACACGGGTTACGCTTACGCCGTATGCACCGCGGAAATGAAGGTCCTTGAGGCGCTTGCCGGTGAGTTCGGACTTGGTGACAGTAATGCGGCGGGTGACCATGTTGTGGTCCTTGCCGCGCCAATCGGCCACATGCATGGGAACTTCTTCTCCGAAGATAATCCTGATGCGGTCCACCTCCTGCTGGGAGGTGACAAGGAGGAGTTTGTCGCCTTCTTCAAGGACGGTTTCTCCGGTGGGGAAAATAACGTCTTCGCCTTTCATTATGCGGGAAACCACAAAGCCGCCGCCAAACTGGGAGATGATATCCGAGAGCTTTTTCCCGAAGATTGCGGGATTCTCAACGGCCACGTGCATGCGGCGGGCATGCTCTTTTTCGTCTTCGGCCTCCTGGATTGAGGCAAGTTCCTTTTTCTCGTCTATACCGAAGATAGCCTTGAAGATAATTATCACGGCTATGACGCCCAAAACGCCAATGGGATAAGCTACGGCATAGGCCGAAGCCAGTTTTTCCGAGGCAACGCTGGCGGCCATGGAGGTGGTGCCGGCAGCCGTGGAGACATCCACAAAGGTTTGCTGGGCGGCGCCAAGGCCGGGAGTGTTGGTGACGGCGCCGGACATGACGCCCACCATGGTGGTGAGCTCTTCACCGGTGAAGGCCGAAATGGCCCAGGTGACCGCCACCGCCAGAAGGATGTTCATTACGGCAAGGATATTCATCTTCACTCCCCCGCTCTTGAAGGAATGGAAGAAGCCGGGACCCACCTGTAGGCCTATGGAGAACACAAAGAGGATGAGGCCGAATTCCTTTACAAAGTGAAGGACGTTGAGGTCCGCCTTAAAGCCCAGATGGCCCATGAGGATGCCCATGAACAGGATCCAGGTGCTCCCGAGGGATATTCCTTTAACCTTGAACCTGGAAAGATAAAGGCCGATTCCTATCACAAAGGCAATGAGGAGTATCGTGTGGGCAATTCCCTGCCCGAAAAAAAGATCATGCATTACAACTCTATTTTTACAAGAAAACAGGTTTTGTCGTTTACCCTGCCCTCCACGTACCACGTGCTGCCATCCTGCATGGAATAAAGCATTACCTGGTCCGAGGGCACTGTTTCCTTTATGAAATTAATATACAAATCTTTGACTGGGCTGCCGGTAACCTCCTGGGGAAGGCAGTCCATTGCCCAGACAACATAGCGGGCGTTGTTGGTGTGCCCGTTAACATCCAGGTCCGAGTAAGAGACGGTGTGGCTGCCGGCCTCCGTCATGCCCGGGACTTTCGGCACCACAATCTTTGGAGCGGGCTCAGCAATTGCGTCATCCACCTTCATTCCGGGATCCAGAAGGGTCTGGAGCTCTTCAGGGCGCACAAGGCGGCGGGTTGTTTCGTCCATCACAACCCACGACGAGGTGGCGGTTATGCGGCTGTTGCCGTTTTGGTCCGTGAGAACGAAATCTCTGAGGTAGAAGATGCCGCCGGCACCTTTGTGCCAAGTGTAGAGGGTTACGTTGTCGCGCCACTTCAGAGGCTCGGCAAAATGGATATGCATTCTGGTGAGCACCCAGGCGGTATGGTGGATATGAAGGGTGTCGTAGCCGAAACCAAGCTCCGTAGCGGCCCAGTACGCAATTTCCTGGGCGAAATCCATGAACGCAGCCGGCTTCAGACGCGCATTTGCATCTGTGTGGTAACAAGGAATTGAGATCTCCTGACAGAACTTATACCCTTCCCTTCTTGTCATGCTCATAACTTACCGGGATACAAAATCTCCAATTCTTCCGGAGAATACAGGAACTGATCCAGCCACTGAGGGCTTACGCGCCCGATGATAACCAGCGCCAGAACTGCAATCACAATGATTGCCAGGATAACCCATAGCGCAATCTTGAGCCAGTTTGAATTCTTCTGAGGCTCTTCATGAGATTCCTCAGCTTCGCTCGGAATGACAGGGGTGGGTTCGGGTTCTTCATGAGATTCCTCGGCTTCGCTCGGAATGACAGGAGCGGGTTCCGGCTCCGGTTCAGCCACTGGTTCGGGTTCTGCCACTGGTTCGGGGACGGGCTCCGGTTCGGGCTCTGCTACTGGCTCGGGGACGGGTTCGAAGTCCTGGATGACTTCGGGGGCAATCTCTACGGGCTCAGGCTCAGGCTGGGCCTCGAGGATATCCGCAAGCCCGGCGACGGCGGCCTCAGTTTCTTCCGGGGTTTCCTCATGGGTTTTGAGGGAAACGGGCTGCAAGCCGAAACCGGCGGGATAGATGTCGAGGTCTTCGTCTGCCACAAAGAAAAAATTGTTTTCCTTAGTGGCCCTGAGGCGCCCGAGACCGGGGAAAATGATGGTTTTCCTGACCTTGAGGACCTCCTTCATCTCCTGAAGGAACTCTACCAGGATGCGGGTGGCATCGGTTTCAGAGGCATCAGGGTTGGATTTACGGTAAATATCGGCCAGAAGGGTGTCATCCCCTTGCTTGGGAGAGAAGAAAAGCCTGCGGTAAGGCGGAAGAATAGTATAACCGCGGTCCGTGAAACTGGCAGGGACAATCTCCGTGACAAAGCTCCCCAAGCCGGGCAGCGTCACGGAGTCATGGTCCATGACCACCTCCTTGACCATCTTTGACAGCAAATCTATATCCATAAGAATACCTTACCTTTTATAGAGCACAAAGATACAAAAAAACTACATAAGAAGGAAATAAACATTTTTTAAAAAATTTTTCGTTTTTGCTTTGCAGAATTCAAAAAAGATTGTACCTTTGCAATCCCGTTACGGAACGGGAACAAACATTCCTCCTTAGCTCAGTTGGTTAGAGCATCTGACTGTTAATCAGAGGGTCGTTGGTTCAAGTCCAACAGGGGGAGCTCCTCAAAGCACCGGCAACAATGTCGGTGCTTTTTCGTACCCGCCCGCCTATTTCACCGTCCCCAAGTGCAAAAACGCCCCCTTTTTGCACCCGGAACCGCCATTTCACCGCCCTCAGGTGCAAATACACCCCCTTTTTGCACCCGGAACCACCATTTCACCGTCCCCAAGTGCAAATACACCCCATTTTTGCACCTGGGAGTTGATAATCGGAGCGAAGCGACTAAGCCCTCCCCCGCTGGAATGGTTTGGAATGAGCCGACATTGCAAACGGAGGCCGAAGGCCGACAAGGGGGTGTTTGAGGGGGCGAAGCCCCTTCAATGAAATCGAGAGATTTTTAGACACAAAGAGAGAGACGCGTTGCGTCTCTCTCTTTGTGTCGGGATGACTCGACTCGAACGAGCGACCCCTACGTCCCGAACGTAGTGCGCTACCAACTGCGCTACATCCCGTTTCTTGAAAAAAACAAGCTCTTAAGCGAGCTTGTTAATGTATACCTGAAGACCACTTTTAAGGTTTGCAGCCTTGTTCTTGTGGATAACTCCGATCTTTGCGAGTTTGTCGATCATTGCGTAAACCTTGGGAGCGTTTTCCTGGGCTGCGGCCTTGTCTGTGATGTTACGGAGATCGCGGATTGCGTTCCTGGTTGTTTTTGCATAATACTTGTTATGCAGGCGGTGACGCTCACTCTGGCGGGCGGCACGCGCGGCTGATTTTGTGTTTGCCATTATTTTACTTTTTTATATTTGGTAGTGGGTAGGAGAATCGAACTCCTATTGCGGGAATGAAAATCCCGAGTACTAACCGTTATACGAACCCACCAAACTTGGGATTGCAAAGGTAGCAATTATTTTTTACCTACCAAAATTATTTTTCATCTTTTTTTCCACTCAAATGAATAGAGCAAAGATTCCACCTGACGGAGGTACTGACGTTTGTCGTAGCGGGGGGCATAGACAAAGGCCTCCAGAACTATTATATCCTTGCCGTCCGGGCTGTAGAAAGAGTGGGACACAAAGGGGCCGCCCATGAAATCTCCGTGCACTTCCCAGAAGCCGCGGGTTTCCATAAAGGCCCTTCCCTTGTAGCTCATGGACCGGCAGGTGGGCTCCTGGGCCGTGGAGGTGGTCATGTAGGAGCCGTCAAACATACCGGGAACGTTGTCCTTCATTATCTGGTTGCGCTTGGAGATTATGTTCTGGATCTGGAACACGTCCTCTCCTTCGGCCGGATACCTATAAATGAGGACAGTCTGGTTTGTGTACTGCTTTTCGTCGGCTATCCATACAAAATTGTCCGTGACCTTGCGGCAGCGGTAGCCGGAGGGGAAATGCAGGATTCCGCCGGTGACCGACGCCACGGGATCCTGAAGCGCCCTTTCCTCGTAGAGCTTGGCATTGGCCACCACGCGGTCGCGTTCGGCCTGCTCAAAGAACTCCGATATAAGCACACAGTCGTGTTCGAACATCTCCAGGGCCCCGTCTTCGTCGTAGGCGTTTATCTGCACCACGGCCTGGGGCTGCGCCCACACGTTGCTCTTGTACACCACGCCGGTTGTCTGGTTCTGGGGGTTGATGTTCACAAGAAGGAGGTTCCTGTGCATCTTGAACATGTTGGTGAAGCTTCCCGGAGGTACGTTGGAGAGCGCGAAAAGGGGCTCGCGCTGGGCAAGATAAGGGGTATCGGCGGCAAGGACGTCACGGATGGCCACTCCAAGGTTGCCCTCCCACTGCTCACGCTCAATGGCCACAAGGACTTCCCCTGCCTTTCCGCTAACGTTTGGAAGGAGGTTTCCCTTTTTGTCGTTTTTGCACCCCGCAATGGAGAGAACGGCAAGTAAAAATGCCAGAACACGGTATTTCATAACTCTTTATCTTAGTAATCTCATAATATCGTTGCCGAATGCCACAAACATAAGGAGTAGCAGCAGTACCATTCCCACCATCTGGGCCGCCATGAGGAATTTGTCGGAGGGTTTCCGGCGGGTGAAAATCTCATAGAGGCAGAAGACAATGTGGCCGCCGTCAAGGGCCGGAATGGGAAGAAGGTTCATTACGCCCAGCATTATGCTAAGGAGCGCAAGGATGTATAGGAACTGGTGCCAGTTCCAGGAGGAAGGGAAAACCTGGCCGATGGCCACGAAACTTCCCACGGACTTGTACGCGCCGGTGGACGGGGTGGCAACAAGCCTTAGGTCACGGAGATACCCCGTCACGGACTCCCAGGCCCAGCTGCATCCGGCGGGGATGGCCTGGGCAAGGGTGTAATCCCGGTGCCTCAGATAGGTGTTCACGAAAAACACGCCCAGCATACCCGAAGAGTCCACCTGGACATCTACGCTCAGGGAATCCCCTCCCCTTATGACGGTAAGCGGAAGGCTTTCCCCGGGATGGGCTCTCAGGACCTTCTGGGCATCCTGCAAGTACGGAGTGTCCTCTCCCAGCACCCCCACGATGCGGTCTCCCTTGAGGAGGGCCGAATTGGGCGACGACACCATTACGCTGTCTACATAAAACGGCATGGCGATGTCGAACATCCCGGGTGTGTTAAGGACATCCCCTATGAGGGCCTGGTCTATGTAGATGTCAAGGGTGTCTGTCACGCGAAGCACCGTAGCCTTGGCGGCCCGGCGGCGCGCAAGGTCGCTTTGGAGATCCATGAAATCCTCCGGGGCATAGTCGTCGAAGTAAAGGATGCGGTCTCCGGTGCGGAATCCCATGTCGTAGCCAAGTTCATTGACATACACCGGATTGGTGTTGGGGATGTAATTCTTGCCCCAGATGGCAAGGATGGCCACAAACAGGCCCACCGCAAGGATAAAGTTGTTGAGCACTCCCCCGCTCATGACAAGGAGCCGCTGCCACGCAGGCTTAGAGCGGAACTCCCACGGCTGTGGTTCCGTTTTGAGATGCTCAGTGTCCATGGACTCGTCTATCATGCCTGCAATCTTGCAGTAGCCGCCAAGAGGCAGCCAGCCCATGCCGTATTCTGTTTCCCCTATCTTGAAAGAGAAGAGCTTGAAGCCCCCGGCATCGAAGAAGAGGAAAAACTTGTCTACCCTGATTCCAAAAACCCTGGCCCAGAAAAAGTGTCCGAACTCATGGAAAATGATGAGCACGGAAAGGGCAAGTATTACTTGAAGTATCTTAACTAGTACAATCATTTAAACGCGGGCCATCCCGTATGCCAGTTCATTGGTCCGGAAGATGTCCTCCAGGGTGGGCTCAGCTACAAAATTCACGCCATCCATTACACGCGAAACGGTGTCGGGGATGTCGTAGAAGCGAATCTTGTCCTGAAGATATGCCGCCACGGCCGCCTCATTTGCGGCATTCATGGCGCAGGGGATGTTTCCGCCGCGCCTCATGGCCTCAAAGGCAAGGCCCAGGCAAGGGAATTTTTCAAGGTCCGGGGCCTCAAACGTGAGCGCATGCATTTCGCTGAAACTAAGGCGCTTGCCCTCTAGCGGCAGGCGCTCCGGGTATGCCATTGCAAGCTGGATGGGAAGCCTCATGTCCGGGCAGCCGAGCTGGGCGATTACGGCACCATCTGCGAACTCCACCATGGAGTGAATCACGGACTCCGGGTGCACCACCACGTTAATCTCAGAGGCATCGGCCCCAAAGAGCCACGCCGCCTCTATAACCTCAAAGCCCTTGTTCATCATGGTGGCCGAATCTATGGTGATTTTGGCGCCCATGTCCCAGTTGGGATGCTTCAGGGCCTCGTTTTTGGTGGCGGAGGCAATGCGGGATTTCTCCCAGGTGCGGAAAGGCCCGCCGGAAGCGGTGAGGTGAATCCTGGAAAACTTGTTTCCCTGAGCCCCCAGAAGGCACTGGAAAATGGCCGAATGCTCCGAGTCCACGGGATAAATTGGGGCCTTGTACTTTGCCGCCGCGCCCATCACTATGGACCCTGCCGCCACAAGGGTTTCCTTGTTTGCAAGGGCAATGGTCTTGGAGGCCTCAATTGCCGCCAAAGTGGGCCGAAGGCCGCTGAAACCAACCATGGCCGCCACCACAACGTCCACCGAAGGGTCCCTGACAAGTTCGCAGGCGGCATCTATGCCAAGCCGGACATCGGCCTCAGGAAGGGCGTCACGCACCTGGGAGAATTTTGCGGGATTGCAGATAACCACATGCGGCACCCTGAAGGCGCGGGCCTGCTCAATGAGAAGGTCTGCGTTGTTGTTTGCCGAAATCATGAAAACGGAGAACCTGTCCGGGTGCTGACGCACAACATCCAGGGTCTGCGTGCCGATAGACCCCGTGGAACCCAGTATTGCGATTGACTTTACCATGCTAAAAACTAATGTAGTCGGCGGGATTTTGAGGATGGCCGCCGTACCAGAGTTCAAAATGAAGGTGGTCTCCCTTGGTGAGCGACGGCGAAGATGCCAGGAGCGCCACCGGAGTGCCGGCCTTTACGGCATCCCCCACCTTGTGAAGCAGTTTCTGGTTATTGCGATAAATTGAAATGATGTCTCCCTGGTGCTGGAGAATGATGGAATAGCCTTTGTCCTGGTCCCAGCCGGTGGAGATTACGGTGCCGTCAAGCACGCTCATGACCATGGTGCCGGCGGGGGCGGTAATGTCCGTCCAGGGATGGACGGTTGCGTCAAAACCTTTGGAAACCACGCCTTTGATGGGCGGGAAGAAGGTCTGAGCCTCAATTGGAAGGTTCCTGCGCTGGGAAGACACCCCAAACTGCTCCTGGGCCTGGACATCGGCCCTCAGGAGAGAGTCCCGGAGGTCCAGGAAAGAGGCCGAAGGAAGGGCCGAAGACCCACGGCTCCCGAGGATGAGGGAATCCATGCGGATGGGCTCCTGGCCGGAAACCACGCGGCGGAGGTTCTCCGAGTAGAGCTGCCACTGGATGATGCGGGTTTCAAGGGAATCTATGCGCTGGGCGTTCTGGACGGCCTGACGGCGGGTATAGGCATCCGGATAGCCGGGAATGAAGGTTCTTATGGGGGTGTAGGCTATGAGGCAAAAAAGCCCCACAACCACAATGAGGACGGCCGAAACAATGGCAAGGATCATGGTCCTGCGGCTGAAGCGGAGGCTCCACAGGCGCTCATGAGTGCTTGCATTCACCATTGACAGGCGGAAATTCCTGGCCTTGTTATCTTTACTTTCCATAATTATTCTTAACTTTGCGCCCGGAATTTATGGACAGGATAATCGGCATAGATTACGGGCTCAAACGTACCGGCCTTGCGGCAAGCGACCCTTTGGGGATTTTTGCGCAGGCGCTGGATACCGTACATTCTGCAAAGATAATAGATTATCTCAAAAATTACGCCCAAAATGAGAGAATCGTTGGATTTGTGGTAGGGTATCCCATGAACCTGGACGGCAGGCCATCTGAGGCAAAAGCCCATGTGGACGCCTTCCTCCCAAGCCTCAAGAAAGCCTTCCCGGACGTGCCCATAACACTTGAGGACGAGCGCTTTACGTCCGTCCTTGCCCACCGCGCCATGATAGACGGCGGCATGAAGGCCTCCCGCCGAAGGGACAAAACGGAGGTAGACCGCATTTCGGCCGCAATTATTTTGCAAGGCTATCTTGACCGCCAGGCAAAACATTAGTTGTCATCCCGAGCAAAGCCGATTGTCATCCCGAGCGAAGCCGAGGGATCTCAAACAGAACAGAGATTATGATTAAACCTATATATTTATACGGCGCAGAGGTGCTCAGGCAGAAAGCCGCACCCGCCGACATAGAAGACCGTGACGGCATCACCGCCCTGGTCCAGGACCTCAAGGACACCCTTGTGAGGGCCGATGGCTGCGGCCTTGCCGCTCCCCAGATCGGCGTGAGCCTAAGGGTTGTGATAGTGGACGGAGACGTTGTCTCTGACACCTATCCCTACCTCAAGGACTTCCGCCGCACCATCATAAACCCGGAAATCCTGGAAGAAAGCGAGGAAGCTGTCACCTACTCTGAGGGCTGCCTCTCAATCCCCGGCATCTACTGCGACGTTGTTCGGCCCAAAAAGATAAAGCTGCGCTACTACAACGAGGATTTTGTGCAGGTGACGGAGGAGTTTGACAACTTTGCCGCCCGCATGATCCAACACGAGCTTTCGCACCTTGACGGAGACCTTTTCACGGACCACGCCGCCCCCATCCGTAAAAAAATGATATCCAGTAAATTACTGAATATCACTAAAGGCAAAGTGCATCCGCACTACAATTCCAAACTGAAATAACAGATGCCCGGTCTAGCCGGGCATGACGTCATTGCCGGCAATGACCGGCAATCTCCTACCTCACACGAAGCCTCTGTCCAATCCTAAGGATGGAGGATTCTTTTATGCCGTTGAGACGGCACAGTTCACGCACGGAGGTGTGATACTTGCGGGCGATGCCGGAAAGGGTGTCTCCGGAGCGGACAGTGTGATAGCGCATTGCGGCGGCTTCGGCGGCGGCACGGGCGGCAGCTTCTTTCTTGGCCTGTTCTTCGGCGGCTAAACGGTCTTCTTCGTCGTTGCGGAAAATCTCGTCTTCGTCGTCTACGCTCTGGACATACCTCTGGTTAGGGTTGAAGTACCATGAGCGCACTTTCAGGAGCCTATGCCGAAGCGTTCCGGTTTCAAAATCTATGAGCCACTGGGGGTCGAAGGCGGCGCCGTAATATCGGGTTTCGAAGTGAAGGTGCGGCCCGGTAGAGCGGCCCGTGGAGCCTCCAAGGCCGATAATGTCCCCTGCATTCACCCAGTCTCCGGCCTTGACGTCACGGCGCGAAAGATGGCCGTAGAAGGTTTCCAGGCCATTGGCGTGGCGTATCACCACAAGGTTGCCGTAACCTCCCACATATTCGGAGATGCGAACCTTGCCGTCAAAGGTTGCGGGAACCGGAGTGCCGGTTGGATAAGGCAGGTCTATGCCCTGGTGACGGCGCCCGTGACGGTAGCCGTAAAGCGAACGGGGCTTCACCTGGTTGGGGCAGCAGTAGGAATCCAGGGAATCCACCACCCAAATTGAAAAGCGGTCCGGGATATCCTTGGGCTCTTCCCTGTACGGATTCACGGTCTTGGTGTCCCAGAAAGCCGTGAAGACGCTGTCTTCCACAACCATGGAGGGGTCTTTCACATAGCGGTAAGTGCCATTATTGTACAAGACCACCTTAACGGCGGGGTTTCCGGTATCAAGGGTATCGGCATACGGAGTGCCCTTTTTATTTGAGGACTGCACGGTTTGACGGCCGAACCTGTACCTGAGGGAATCGGCCTGCCGGTCTTCATCCTGGGCAAAGGCCGAAAAGGCGGCCGCCAAACCTGCCAGTATCATTAACAGTCTTCTCATCCGGCCTCAACGTTTTCCGCCAAACTTTCCAACGATGATGGAATCGGCCTCCGCGATCTTCTCCTTGAGGGTGTCCTTGGAAGTTGCTTCGCAGATGAAGCGGAGGTAGGGCTCCGTGTTGGAAGGACGGATGTTGAACCACCAGCCGGGGAATTCCAGGCGGTAGCCGTCAAAGTCCATCACCTTGGTGGGAGTTTCCTTGGACTCGAAATAGGCCTTCACGGCATCCATGGCGCCTTTCTTGTCCTCAACTTTGTAGTTGATTTCTCCGGAATTCTCATAGCGGGTGAGGCGGTCCATTTCCTCTGAGAGTTTGATTCCCTGTTTCTTGAGGGCCGAAACAATCCTGAGAACGATGATGGAGGAAAGCATGCCGCTGTCACTGTAGAAGAAGTCCTTGAAATAGTAGTGACCGGCCAGTTCCCCGCCCCAGAGACCGTCTATTTCGCGGAGTTTGGGGGCTGCGAAGGCACGGCCTACGCGCCAGGTGTGGACATCGGCATTGTATTTTGACTTCAGTTCCTCCGCAACGGCAAGGCTGGAGCGGATTTCCTGGAGCACGCGGGGATTCTTCTCTCCCCTTTCGTCGCAGAAATAACGGGCCATGAGGGCAACCACAAGGTCCGGGGCCACAAAGCGTGCGCGGTCGTCTACAAACATCACGCGGTCTGCGTCTCCGTCGTAGATTACGCCGATATCGGCCTTGGAAGATGCCACAAGCGCTTTCAGGGGCTCTACGTTCTTGGCCACCAAGGGATTGGGCTCGTGGTTGGGGAAGCTGCCGTCCATGGTGTCGAAGAGGAATTCGGCGTTTTCTCCGGCGTAGATTTCCTTTGCAAAGAGGCAGGCCATGCCGTTTGAAAGGTCGAACGCTATCTTGAGGTTGGAGTAGTCTCCCTTGTATTTCTTGAGGAAGGCTATGTAGTCCGGCTTGATGTCAATTTCCTTCACCTTGCCGGGAGTTTCGGCCTTAGGGGTGGGACGGCCTTCATCTATCCACTGTTTGATTTGGCCGAGGCCGGTGTCCAGGCCCACAGGAAGGGCGTTTTCGCGGCTTACCTTCATGCCGTTGTACTCCCTGGGGTTGTGGGAGGCGGTGATTTGGATGGAGGCCTTGTAGCCGTAGTTGGCCGTGCCGAAGTACACCAGAGGCGTGCTGCTGAGGCCGATGTCGTCTACGTCTGCGCCGGCGTCCGTGATGCCTTTGATTACGGCATCATGGATTTCCGGGCCGGAAAGGCGGCAGTCCCGGCCGACAAGCACTTTACTGGCCTTGAGGAGTTCCGGAAGAAAATATCCTACTTTGTATGCGGTTTCTGTGTCCCAGTCTGTACCCCAGATGCCGCGGATGTCATATGCGTGAAATGCTCCCATGATGTGTGTGTTATTTTTCTATGAGTTTGAGGAATTCGTTGCGGGTTTTCTGGCTTTTGAGGAAAATGCCGGAAAAAGCGCTTGTGGTGGTTACTGCGTTGGATTTTTGCACGCCCCTCATGGACATGCAGGTGTGCATCGCCTCTATTACCACGGCAACGCCAAGGGGCTGGAGGCTCTCCTGGATGCAGTCACGGATCTGTTCCGTGAGACGCTCCTGGACCTGCAGCCTGCGGGCATAGGTTTCCACCACGCGGGCGATTTTGCTGAGGCCCGTGATCTGGCCCTTAGGGATGTAGGCAACGTGAGCCTTGCCGATAAAGGGCAGCATGTGATGTTCACAGAGTGAGAAAAGCTCTATGTCCTTGACAATTACCATGTGGTTGTAGGGCTCTTCAAAAAGGGCACTGCGGATAATGGTTTCACCATTTTGGAAATAGCCCTGGGTGAGGAACTGCATTGCCTTGGCAACCCTTTCCGGGGTTTTGATAAGGCCTTCACGCTGGGGGTCCTCCCCCAGCAGCTCCAGAATGGCTTTTATGTGCCCTGCTATCTGATTTGTTGTGTCAATATCGTATTCTTCTATCTTTCTATATGCCATGGCCTGTAATTTGAAGCAAATTTTTACAAAAGTAGCGAAAAAAATCCATTATATCAGATTTTTTCCTATCTTTGCAGCCCCAATTACGGGAACATGTTGATTATTAACAATTAAAAACACTATAAAACCATGTTTTGGACACTTGAACTTGCAAGCTCGCTGGACGATGCACCGTGGCCTGCAACCAAAGAAGAGCTCATAGACTACGCCACCCGCACCTGCGCCCCCGACGAAGTTATAGAAAACCTTGAGGAACTCGACGATGACACCGAGATCTACGAATCCATCGAGGACATCTGGCCGGATTATCCCACCAAGGAAGATTTTATGTGGAATGAGGAAGAATATTAAGACGTTTTCTGCTATTTTGCCATGCTTTATTAATTTGGCGAAATAATTGAAAATAAGCGATTTAACGAATTGAGCGCCCTGTTTTGGGGCGCTTTTTTTCGCTTATTAGCATTGTTTTTGACATTTTCGCCATCGGCCTCCTACGGCATTCTACGGCCGCATGTGGACAAATAAACTTACTAAAAACTTGACTAGTAAGTTTGGAAAAAATGTATAAAAGAAGTATATTTGCAAAAAGTATATGCTATGGGAAAAGTTAAGTCAGATACTCCACGAGGCCGATTTGTCTTTAGGAACGGCCCAAATCCAAGTGGTGAACGAGCATTGAATATCCAGTACGTCTTGGACTCCGTACCCGTTTATCGGTCCACCGGCATTTTCCTTCACCCCGACAATTGGAACGCAGCTAAGCAGGAAGTAAGGGCAAAATGCCCGGATGCCACGAGGCTCAATAAGAAGCTCGCCGCTTTCAAATCAAAGATCGACAGTGAATTACAAGCATGTGATGACATCATTACAGTTGAAGTTCTTAGGTCTATTGTCAAAGGTGACTACAATAATATGGGTAAGGATGCCAATTTCGTTGACTTTGCCGATAAGTATAATGAAATGCGTTATGAGAATGGGAAATTGAGCTATTCCACTTACTACAATGCCCAGCTTAGTATCCGCAATTTCCGGAAATTCCTTGCTGAGAAAAGAATCCCTGAACCCCGTGTCAGTAACGTAACTGTAGCTCTCATTGAGAAATATAAGGAGTACAATCTTAATGAAAAGCATATGACATCCAAAGACGCTATTAATAAAAAAATAGCTCCCATCATCCTTGCTTCTCGTTATGCTTCTGATAATGGACTCTTGGATGCCAGAATCTCAACGGCAATTGGCCAGGCGTATTTCGATATCAATTCACGTCAATACGAGAATGAAGGAGACCACGAAAGGGTTGTCCGTTATCTTACAGAAGAGCAGATTCAACAGTTCCGCTCTTTTTACAAAGAGACCACAGATGTCCGTCGCCATCGTATCATGGACATTTTTTTGTTTTCTTATTACGCATGCGGTTTGCGCGTTTCAGATCTTGTAACGCTCGAATGGTCGCAAATAGACATGGAAACGCGCGAACTAGTCAAAAAGATTGTCAAGACAAAGAAACGTCTCCGCGTACCTTTGTGTGACGAAGCAATAGAGATTTTGGAGAGATACAAGAAACTGGACAAAAACCCCAGATTTGTATTCAATTGCCTTCCGGAAGATTTCAATCTTGCAGACGCGGCAAAGCTTGACATGACGCTGAAAGCCAAGAACCGTAATTTTCAAACAAGCTTGCGGGCATGGGGTGAGAAAATGAAGTTGCCTTTTACACTGACAATGCACGTAGCTAGGCATTCTTTTGCCGTTCAGGCCCTGAACAACGGAATGGATGTTCACATGATTAGCACGCTGCTTGGCCATTCGACATCTTCTATTACTGAGAGGGTCTATGCCCAGTTCCTGGACCAGACGCTGGACAACGCCGTGATGGAGAAGATGCCATTTAATTTTTCTTCCAAACCAGGCTGCGTCAACGATGGCCCCGTTGTTTCTTGAAAGACTCGAAGTGATTGTTCATCAAGAATTCCCTCACATCATCATCTGAGAAATAGTACTTATCCCCAACTTTGGTATAAGACAAATAACCATCCTCCCTATAACGGCGAATAGTACGCTCGCTGACCCCCAAAAGGTTGGCGAGTTTTTCTACTGTGTATACCCTGAGCGTGAGGTTGAATGCCGATGTAAGAGCCTTAATCAGCACAGAAAGATCAGGCTCCTGTGTTTCATTATGATCTTTCATAAGCGTGGTGTCATTGTCATATTTGCTGAGTATCCCCGAGACCGCTCCAGCATTTCACTGATGTCTTTGTAATCGCCATAGAGGTCGGACATATCAATAACGTCCTTACCTTTCATCAAATCGTGAATACTCTGGTAGCAGCGCTCACCAGCGGCATCGTTGTCCAGGAAGCAAGTCGCCCCATCGTGCTGGTTCAGGTATTCGGCAGCCTTTTTCAGATTGTTGACAGAGTTCAAGATAACGGCATCGCAACTGGGTAGTTCGCAGCTTTGCATCACTCTCCAGGATAGGAAGTCAAAAATCCCCTCAAAAACAGCCACTTTGCTGGAGGAAGGTTTGCTCGATAGTTTTCCTTCCTTATTTATAGTAGTAACACCAGCCTTATTAGTGGATTTGATTCCGCTTGGTGAACGCATTGCGTATCCTCCAGCGTTATTGGGAATCCCGAGCAGCGTGTAATGTACGTTTTTGCTCGGGTCGAAAATAATAATCTCCTTCAGGTAGCGACGGGCAAGTTCTGCTGGAATCTTCCTGCTCTCCAGGTATTGCAGCAAGTAGCTGCTCTGAATATCACGAACAGTTTTGATATAACAGGAAGGTCTTTGATCCTCCGGTTTAGCCACCGCATTTGTTCGTTGGTGCTCCGGAACCAGTCTGCCTAGGAAGCGGTATGCTTCCCGCTTGGTGCAGCGCTTGACCATCATCACAAGGTCCACATTGGTCCCGCCTCTTGTGATACCGAAGTCATACCAGACGTTCTTGACAGGATCCACATGAAGCGACGCTTTTGTCTCCTCCCTCATAGGTGATGTCCACATGTTCTTCTCCCTCCCTCTCCGTGAGCCGAGAGCTTCCAGCACCTTCTCCAGTGGTATGTTGTATAGCGGGTTTTCAAACATGGCTTGAAATTAATTCATTTTTTCGCTTGTTTTACCAAAGTTTCTGTTTACCTTTGTCAAGTTAATTTTGACAACGGATGTTTTGCTTTGACATTGCAAAGGAAAGCATTGCGCCCGAAACGCCAAAATTTGAAAAAGAAAAGTGATGGAAAACCAAGCAAAAAATGAAGCGGTAAAAAATGCCGCAGAGACCCCTGTACCTGCGAATTCAAGAACCAGATTGCCCTTTTCTCCCGGAACGAAGAAAGGCTTCCGTCTGCGTCCGGTGTTTGACTACCTGATGGATGAAAACGTCTCCCTTGCTGAACTAGCCCGCCGCGTAGGGATTTCCCGGCAAAGCATGAGCACTCGCTTTGCCGTGGATGACTGCAAAGTCTCCGATATGGAGAAGATGGCCTCTGCCCTTGGATACGAGTTTGAATGGACCTTTAAGAAGAAGGAGCAGTAGCTTCCTTCGGCTTATTCAGTTCCTGATACAACAGGTTATAGACTTCGACCTTGATACGCTCGTAATTCAGCCTGACCTGCTGTCTGACAAACTCTTCAGATGCATCAACGACCTGCGGGACTTCTTCCTTGTGGGTTGTTTCTTTTCCGACGTTGATTTCTCCACAGAAAATCTTCGGATTGATTTTCTGGCGGAATTCATCGGCCACGTAGCCGCAGAAAGAGCCCTGTGACAGCGCCTCGATGCTACTGGCCGGTAACACCTCCCTCTGCTGGAAGGAGACGGTGATATGCTCTGAGGTATCACTCTCCTGATAGGAACGGGTCTCCCGCTCCGTCTTGCCGAAGGATCTTGAGAGGCTTTCGGCCGTATCGCCCTTGACGGCGCCGGCAAAGACATTTCCCACCGTATTGAAGATAACATCAGACTCCTTCTTGTCGTAGTCCTTCACCAGCTGGCTCTTATCCTGGGCGCCGATAACAACGGCAACGTGGTTGCTTCGGGCTGTATTGATAAGGTGGTCCAGACCCTTCAGATAGATGGTGGGAAGTTCATCGATAAGGACACCACAGCGTATTTGTCCGGGTCTGTTGATAATCTTGAAAAGCTGACTCATCAGCATTGCCAGAGTAGTCCCATAGACTTGCTGCCGTGCCGGATTATTTCCCACGCAGACGATGGCCGGATGGTCAGGGTCGTTAATCTGGAGGGAAAAATCGTCTCCTGAGAGCGTCCAGTAGAGCGTTTCTGAGGCAAAGCGGTTCAGCGGAACACGGGCCGATGCAATCTGGCCCTGCAGCTGTTCAAAAGCCCGGTCTGTAATGGCATCCTGGAAGGTGTTTCGCTTGATATCCAGTTCCGGAAACTGTTCCATCAATAACAGAACGTGCTTGTAGTTCTGTCCCATCAACTCAATCAGATGCGGAAAGGTGCAGTATCGGCCTCCCTCGTAGATACGTAGAAACCAGATGAGCATATCCACGTAACAGCGTGCCGACAATGAGAAAAAGTCATCCCCCTTTCCGTTGTCCTTGTTGGCGTTTTTCATAATCACCTCCGCAATCTCCGTTGCATCAATAGGGTCCTGGAGATAGCGCGGATGGATAGGATTGAACCGATGTGAATACAAAGGGTCGTCGAAGTTCACAACATACATCCTCGGCTTCTTATCCCCATATGCCTTGTAGTTATCCAGTAGTTCGTTCATCACACTGTTCGTAAGGTCCGGAAACTTGTAATCATAGACAAAGAGCGAATAGCCTTTCTGTATCATCTGCCGGATATAAGGCCCATAAACAGATTTCGTCTTTCCGGAGCCGGGCGTACCGATGACCATCGTTCCCCGGAATGGATTCACGACATTTATCCAGCCTTTACGCAACTTCCCTTCATATTGGAAGGATGTAGGGATATTGATGCTGAATCGGTTTTGAATAAGTTTCTCGCACTGAGGGAAAGTATCATTCTCCTCGGCCAATGAACCTGCTCCGATGGCGTGAATGGCCCGGCCCAGGGAAATGGCCCCCATCAGGTACAATCCGAATCCAAACAATGTCATCAGTACATAGAGGAGTCCGTTTCCGGCAAACTTTCCCCCGAAGAATAATCCAAGGCCTATCCCGACAAGAAGGGCAATCTCCCGCCACTGAGCTTCCTTGGAACTGCCGCTTCGTACAATCACGGACAATGTGCAAAAGCCCAAACATACAGTGCGGACAACCCACCAGTTGTGGAGGATTCCCGACCGGTAGATGCCCAGCATCAATGTGTCGGTAAGTTTGCCGCTCAATCCTACAACGGACCAGAACGGATACGCCTCATAATAAGTCATAAACAGAGTCAGCGTTCCTGCAAATATCAGGAACGCCGAGAACATGGGTTTTGTTCTTGAATCCATACGCCTCAATCTTTATCTGTGCCTTCCTCTGCGCATTATATCTTCGTCTTCGCCGCGACGACTGCGCTCCGCCGCCATGGCTGCCAATAGCGTCTCCGCCGCCTCCTCTGAGACCGACTTCTCCTTTGGTTCTTCGTAAACCTTCCAATCACGGTCCTCCGGCGGCCACTTTGTCATCCGGGCTTCCTCAAACTGGCCGGCTGAAATCCCCTTGATCTCGCTGCTTTTGAAGACGCAGCGCGTCTGATGGTCAATGAAAGTGACGCCGAAGATTTTCCCGTCCTTTGTACGGGAGAATACGATACCGATGTTTTGCTTTCGCAGAATGCGGCGGGTGTGCAACTCTGATGTGCCATGTTTCAAGGCTATCCTTGCCAAGTTGGCTACACGTTGCTTCTCTTTGTCCCTCTTTTCTTTCTTCGCCTCATCGATGTACTTCTGAATCTCCTCGATGGACGGAACCTTCAAGTCCCTGGCAGGAAGAGGAGCCGTGCATTTCTTTCCGTCCTTGGGATTGATGCCGGCAAAAGTCATTATGGTCTTGCACCCTTTGCCCTGATAATCCATTTCCACTCCGAACTGACGCATCAACATCTTGAACTGCTCGCCGGTCGTAAAGTGATACTTCATTGCCTGTTCTACTAGCTCCTCAATCTGCTTCATATAGTTGCCTTTGGCAGGGTCGAATCGCCGGTAGTTCACTTTTTCGGACTTCTTTTTCTTCTCACCTTCCTCTTGCTTTTCACCTTTGCCGATGGTGAAGCCGTACTTGGGTGCGAGTTCCTTCAGTAGCTTCTGGCATCTGGAGTGTTCCTGATGGTCGTTGATTTTCCGGCCTTCCTTATCCACACGTACGGAAACGATATGGTAGTGCTCACGGTCGATATCGTTATGCCGGTAGATGATGAAGGGCTGGTTTCCATAGCCCAGACCCTTCATCAACTCCTTGACAAATTCCGTTACCTGCTCCTGTGTCATCCCGTCCGTCGCAGACGGATTGATGGACATATGGAAGGACGGTTTCTCACAGCGCCTACTGCCGCGCTCATAGCAATCAAAAGTCTCCAGCGGTTTGGCAGGGTTGTCGAGTCCCTGCCAGTAAACCACTGTAGCCTTTCCTTCCGCCACCTTATTCTCATTATATTGGAGACAGGTGGAGCAGTGCGGAGTAGGTGCATTGATTTTCACAACCATAATTACAGCAGGTCCAGATTGACGGAATAGATGCTGACCAGTCAGCTCTCCTTCGGGAGCGGTGCCAGGTCAAGGCTGTTCACCCAGACATCCAGGTTCACAAAGGTCCTGTCCTCTTTTTCAACGACATTTACCTTCAAGCTCCCGAGGATGGAGACAAATCGTCCCTTCTTAAGATACTCGGCGATGCCGGTCTTCTTCATCCTGCAGGTGTAATAGGTGGGCTTTTCGTCCTTGTCATGGCCATCTTTGACAGCCACATCGAAGCGAAGCAGTTCGGTAGCTTCCTTCCCCTGGATAACCTCGCAATCCTTGGCAAGGTTTCCGGAAATCAAAATCGTTTGCATAATGCATTTGGGTTAAATGTTGAACTTTGGTGTATCGTTGAGCCGATGCCCGTCTTACGGGCAATCGGCATCATCTTCATTTTCTCTCTCATCTCCCTCTTCCTTTTCACCATCTCCTTCCACTGAATCCTGCACCAATGCCCGGATATCGGCAACGGTCTTTACCATCCCGTCCATCATGCGCTTCATCTCGGACATATCATGCTCAATGTCCCGGGCATTGACAATGGAATTACCCTGCCTGTCCTTTATATTGGCCAGGCGATTTAGCGTTTTCACACGCTGATTATAGTTCACGCCGATACGCTTGAGATCCAGGCGAAGCAGCTCAATCTGCTTAGCCACATTGGCCTCGTTCCGGCTGAGAAAACGCCTCCTGTCCCTCCTTTGCAGGATAGAATAACGGATAAATCTTGAGCGGTTATTGAACCCTGACAGATGCATCAGAGTGTTCAGTTTCTCGAACTCCTTATCCGAAAAACGTACATTGACATAGTGTTTTCTAATCTCTCTCACAATCCATACTCCTCTATCAAACACTCATTTTCTTCCAAACGGGCCGCAAGGCCCGCAGAAGGCGACTTCGGAGCCTTCAATGCCCGCCGTCAGGCGCACGAGATGGCCTGTGAGGGGCAGCGTTCGTGACACGAACGCCCATCTCGCAATTTGGACTAACGCCCAAATCTCGCACGCCTTCCCAAAGTCGTGCTGCAAACATAAGGATTTTGCAACAAATTGACAAATATGATTTGACAAAGTAAGGTAAAACACATACATTTGTGCAGGAGTTTTCTCTGTTGATTACAAGAATACCAGATTAGCAGATTACGAGAAAACGAGAACTCCAGAACTTTAGAACTGGTGAACTATAGATTACCAGAACTGGAGATTACGAGATTGACAGAATACGAGAACTATAAATCTAGAGATTACGAGAATGAGTCAGTTGGATGATTTCAGGGAGCAGCTTAGAAGCGCAAGACCTGTTGAAGAAGAGAAGGAACAACCTAAGGCGGAGATTCACGAGACCCCCCCCCCAAGGAAGGTGAGAAAGAAAAAGGAGATCAGCTCTGGGCACAGCTCCGTCTGGTTACCCAAGGACGTGCATCGGAAGGCAAAACTCCTGGCGCTATGGATGGAAGCCGAAGGAATTCCACGGCCTGGATCAATCGGCGAACTGCTTGCCGAAGCCTTCGACACGCTGATCGACATAAAATATCCCAAAGCAAAGAAATATGTCGAAATGAAGTAAATCCTTAGAAGGAGACTTAGATAGATAGCTTTGATATATTAATATTTTGGTTTATATTTGCGGTAAATATTACCACAATGGCGACAAAGATAAAGAAGATTTTGGATTTAGTCCCGCGAGATTCGCTTCTATTCTCCTCCTGGATGACCCGGCAAGGGATAGACCGGAAGGAACAGACGTTATACGTCCGCAGCGGTTGGCTGGAACGGCTGGCGCAAGGTGTATATAAGATTGCGGGAAGTTCGCCCACTCTCTATGGGGCTGTCGCTTCTTACAACAGTCAACTTGATAAGCATTGTCATGTGGGGGCCTCTTCTGCTTTAGACCTTCGGGGGTTCTCACATTTTGTGCCGATGGGAAAACCCCTTGGATTCCTTTTCACTGACAAGGATTCCCGCCTGCCCGGATGGTTTGAAAAGACGGATTGGGATATGACGGTGAAGTATTTCACGACGTCGGCCTTTGGTGCGGAAACTGGTCTGGAGATTTATGACTACAATGGCTCCGGGCTGCTGATTTCTTCTCCGGAGCGTGCCTTTATGGAATGCTTGCTGCTGTCCCCGGAGCAGTTCTCGTTGCTGGACAGCTACTATGTAATGGAAATGATGACCACATTGCGACCGGCCCTGGTCCAACAGCTCTTGGAGGCTTGTTCCTCCATAAAGGTCAAACGCCTGCTCCTGTATATGGCGGAGAAGGCCGGGCACAGTTGGTTCCGGGCGCTGGACCTCAGTAAAATCAATCTCGGCAGCGGGATGAGGAATATATCCGCTACCGGACGTTTTATCAGTAAGTATCAAATGATTGTTCCTGTAGAACTTGCAGACTATGAATAGAGAATATGCAGAAAAGGTGGAGGTTTTGCTAAGGCTCCTACCCATTGTGATGGAAGAAAAGGTTTTTGCCGTTCACGGCGGTTCGGCCATTAACCTGTTTGTCAGGAATTTACCTCGCTATTCGGTTGATATAGACCTAACCTATATCCCTTTGGAAGGCCGGGAGGAGAGCCTGGCACATATCAATGCACATCTTATGAGTATAGCGGCTAAAGCGAAACGGGCTTTCCCGGGAATGCATATTGTTCCTAAACTCAATACCAGCAAACTGCTCTGCGAGTATCAGCGGAAGCAGATCAAGGTGGAGGTGAACCAGACAAAGCGCGGAATCGTAGGCGGTGATGTACTGACGACGGTACCCTTGTGCAAGAAAGCTCAGGAAGAATTCGGTCTATACTGCGAGGCCGACATCGTGCCGATGACGCTTTTGTATGGCGGTAAGATTGCAGCAGCGCTTTCACGCCAGCATCCGCGTGATTTGTTCGATGTCAAGTACATGAAATATCCTTTCGAGCGAACTCGTGAGGGACTTCTATTCTGCCTTCTGGGCAGCGACCGGCCCTTGCATGAGTCGTTTGCACCCAACCTAATCGACCAGAAGGATGCGTTGGCCAATCAGTTTGAAGGGATGACGGATGTGCCCTTCTCCTATGAGGAGTATGAGGAGGCCCGAACGAAACTGGTTGCCGATGTGAATGCATTGATGACACCGCAAGACAAAGCGTTCTTGGTGAGTTTTGAGTTGGCCGAACCTGACTGGGACGGTTTTGACTTCCATTATTTCAAAGACTATCCTTCTGTTCAGTGGAAGCTGATGAATCTGATGAAACTCAAGAAGCAGAATCCAGCCAAACTATCTGCAGAGGCGAATCGCCTGAAGGATATTTTTCATCTTGATTAATTGTTTTGAGCCGAGCCGGGCAGGCGCAGTAAAACGGAGCCTGCCGGGCGCTGTGAGCGCGTGGAGTGGAGACGGAGTTCACGGCAGTGCAGCGGGCGGGCGCAGAGCGCCCAGTCCGATGTGCTGACGGGGACTCGGTCGGAGCGACTTACAGATTGAGAATGTCAAAGAAAATGACTAAATTCGCCTTCTGTTAGCAGTAGTGTTATGGCATTTGACTTCAAGAAAGAATACAAAGAGTTCTACCTCCCGCCTGTGACACCCACGCTTGTGGATGTCCCTCCGGCAAACTATATCGCCGTTCGTGGCGTCGGCAATCCTAACGATGAGGATAGCGAGTACAAAGCATCCGTCGGTCTGCTGTACGGTATCGCCTTTACCATCAAGATGAGTAAGAAGGGAGACCGACAGATTGAGGGTTACTTCGATTATGTTGTGCCTCCGCTGGAGGGCCTCTGGTGGTCCGAAAAGGGCGAAGTGAACTATGCGCACAAGGAAGATTTCCACTTCATCTCCATGATCAGGCTACCGGACTTCGTGACCAGGGCCGATTTTGACTGGGCCGTAGCCGAGGCTACCCGCAAAAAGAAAACGGACTTTTCCAAGGTTGAGTTCTTCCACTATGAGGAGGGCCGATGCGTACAGTGCATGCACGTTGGCTCTTATGATATGGAGCCTATTACCATCGGCAAGATGAAGGTCTTCGCCGCTCTGCAGGGGTTAAGTATAGCGATTGACGATATACGGCGGCATCATGAGATTTATCTCTCCGATCCGCGAAAAACGGCCACGGACAAGCTCAAGACAGTGATTCGTTATCCCGTGAAGTGATGAACAAAGTGAAGATAACAGCAGTCCGGAAGACTGAGTATCCGGACCTTATGGCAAAGTATTCGAATCCCATTCTGCATACATGTGACGTGCTCATCGGCCAAAGTTGGATTTCCGAAAACGGACAGCGGCCGAAGGGAATGTGCGAATCGGCCTGGGGCTCAATGCGGGAGTTCGTGGAGGACTTGGCAACCGGAAAAGGCAGACCGGTTTCATATAGAACGATGCTCCACAAATCTAAAAAGTTTTATGACCGCAAGCGTCTGAAGAAGGCAGGCTTCACATGATGACCTGTCTTTTTTGTATCTGCCCTCACCTCTACGTTGAGGCAAGGGCATTAAGGACAGTAGTGTTGTACTTGCTCAACTTCTCTTCCTGGAAAGAATAGTACTGAGAATCTGCAATGATGATATGGTCAAACAACAATAGATCAACTGCTCGGCAGGCGTTCTCAAGAGACTTGGTAGTATTCGTGTCCGCAAAACTTGGTTTTGGATCATTGGTAGGATGGTTATGGGAGATAATTAAGCCGTGAGCGCCAAGCAGCAGTGCGTGACGGAGAATCTGCTTGTTGTCTATAGTAGTCTGGTTAAATCCGCCTTTGGAAATCTGCATCCGCTTGATAATGGTATTCTTTCGGGAAAGATATAGAATCCAGCACTCTTCGTGGTCCAGTCCCTTCATCATGGGATAGAGGTAGAACGTTGCCAAGTCAGCATTGGTGATTTGAACCTTGTCGTTCACCGGGATTGTCCTTACATACTCTGAGATTGCTTCTTGAAGTACACTCAGTTTGTCCAACTGCTCTTCTGAGAAACCTTCCAGGTACCCTGCCCTGCTGGCAAGGAGAAGGTCAGATACATTCCAGTCTTCGGAGAGATTGAGACCAAGCTTGTTAAGAAGTTCGCATCTCATAAGACAATGACGTTAGAGGTGGAACGAGACACATTGACCAGGGTAAGTCCCAGTTCATCGATGAAGTTTCTGATATCAGCCCGCACTGAAGCACTCATCTGAGATGCCATCTCCTGAAGCATCTGCTTCTTCCTGAGATTTCTTTGTTCTGAAAGGTTCATAATACAATCAATTAGAGGGTTTAACGAATTTTGAGCGTGGGCAATCAATGCGGTTTGAGATGCAAGGTTTTTGATGAAAATACTACCCCGCAGGGGTGGAGATTTTCGTCAAAAGGCCAAAGGCCCTTGACCTTGCAGCTCAAAGACGGCCCTGAAGGGGACGTCAGCATTGATTATCTTTGCGGGGAATTCGTAAACCCTCTGATTGATGGAGAACTCGAAGAAAGTTACTCAAAACTTAGGAGCTTCTTCGAAAACTACTCATTTCTTAGGAGGAAGTTACTCAAAACTTAGGAGGAAGTTACTCAAAACTTAGGGAGCCGGGGCAAAAAGTTACTCAAAGCTTAGGAGCCTTTTACAAGATTCTCTCTACAAGTAACTGATAATCATCTACTCGCAACTGGTCAATTCGGCCGTACAAATAGAATCAATAACAAGCATAAATAAATATATCAACAACGCGCGCGAGGAGATGAGAAGAAAAATCAGATGTCCGAGTAGCGCAGGAGCCAGTCGGCCAGCCATACTGACATGGCGGCGTGGACATAGGCATCCACGTTGCCAATGTTTCTCCGGATGCGGATTTCGGCTGTGAGGGTTGAGAGTTTGTCCATAAAGGAACGAAGATCTTCGAAATCAACCTGGACCCAGATGTCGGCTATGGCCTGAACATGGCCACCCGCAGCACTCATAAGGCCCCTGCAAAACTCCCATCCTTCCTGAATAGCTTTTGTCTTAGACGTTTCATCCACCGTATAGCCTATCTTGAAACAGATATAGCTGCGTTCACCGCGCTGCTCTATCCGAAAGATGAACCAGATGGGAAAATGAGCCTTCAGTTCGGCCGACGAAGGTTTCAAGATATGCGTGACTATGTTGTCAACGCGGTCGTATGCATGTCCGAGACTCATCATCCGCCGGAATTCTTCTACGCTGAGCACAAACCCTCCCCGATTCCGCCACGAACAGACCAGCCAGTAAAGGCGCACGGTGTATTTGTTACTGAGGGACAATGCCGATGTATAGGAATAGCTGGTGTATCCTTCTTCAACCAGCAGCAAGCGCGAAATCATCTGCTCCCGCAGTAGAACAGACACTGAACGGCTATAGGCGACAAAGTCGTATCCGGCAATCATTCCCCGGTGTTCGTTGACCAAAGTGCTTTCCGGGAAGCGTACGCTAATGCGGGATAGTTCATCCAGGCATTCACGGAGCCTTTGACCATTGCTCACTCCTAGGTGGAAAGCGCTGACCGGAATGGTCATCACCCGTAGGCCCTGTTCATTTTTCGGTGGCAGAAAAACATCCGGCACTCTCTTCCTTTCGTTTCCTCGTGTAATCCTGAGCCGAAGTGCCCGTTGGAGCTGGGAAACTATGGCCATGATGATGCGAAGATGATTCAATTTCAAATCAGCTTCTATGTATGTGACTCCGTTGACATGAAGCAGTTCATCCCCCCGTCTGATAGCGTCAGGATGTCGTTTATTGTCTGCGTATGTCAGTTTTTTACTCACAAAGTAAGCTGGATTTTGCCGCAAAAATATCTGAAATATTTTGAAAGAACAAAAATTTGCATTTCCTTTGCTGTCAGATTGTGTATGACAATGCAAAACAAAACACACCAATCGACAAGCGAGAAATGACAAATAGAGAAGTTATACGCGAAGCTATCAAACTGTTCCTCATTGGAGCGGTCCTTGTCTTTGCGTACATTCCAGCCTCTGCCCAGCGGACAATTTCTGGCCAATCTACACTTACGTTGTCTGCGTACTACACTGGCACGTCCGTTGGGGCTGAGGCTTTCTATCAGCAATACACTCTTGGCGGTTTCTGGGAAAGCGGGATCTTCACCACCCCTAACCTGAACCTGTTGTCTTCCGGAGACCGCCTTTTAAATCTCTATATAGCAGGTTCGGGCGGATATCAGTGGCGTCTTGCCGCTACCCGCAGCAGGAACGTTAACTGGTATGCAGGCGCGGGCGCGTTCATGGGTATTGAATGGTTGGATCCAATGCGAGAGCTCCCTTCTTACATTGATTTGGGCGTAGCCGACATTCGGTTCCTTTACGGTGTATATGCCAAGACGCTGCTGGAACTCTTCCCCGCTCCCCGCTTTGCCATTGTGCTGCAGGGTGGAGTACCGGTCAACTTTTCCGCTATTACAGGCAATATACACTGGCAGGCCGGACTGGGTTTCAAATTCATGTTGGACTAAATCCATAAAGATATGATGACAACTTTTATCAACTGGGCAGGAAGCCGTAAAAATGACCTCAGCGTCATTGGTCCGTTGATTCCGAAGGATATCGAGACCTTCGTGGATCCGTTTGTCGGTGATGGCGCCTGCTATCTTGCCGCTCAGGCACACAACTATGCAGTAGCCGATAGGAATCAAGACCTTATTGACTGCTGGAGGACCGTTCAGATTAGCGGGCCACGTTTCCGGACACTTCTCAAAAGCTTAAGAGAAACCTGGAACAGCTGCGACTCTGCTTTTGAAAGCATCAAAAGCGGCCTTCTGGAACTGAGGCACAGCGTGGACAGTGGCCTCTTCGCGGACTATCCATCAAAAGTGAATGCTATAAAGCGTATCGTGGATAAAGTCTCTTATAAGGATTTATTCGACACGGCTTTCACCGAGCCCCTCGAATTCCACATGGAGCTTCGTCATCAGACGTTGATAGCCTTGGAGCAGATGAATGCTGACACAGATGAAGAGTTGGCAGAGGTACTGTTCTTCACAGCCTTTAAAGCCGCAGTCTTCCAGTATCTGGTGGAGGTTTACAACAAGCCGGAGAGCAAAAATACCCTTCGGTCTGCGCTTCTCATATTTCTTATGGAATATGCACGGGCCGATAAGTTTGTGCAGGACGCCGGACAGTTCCGTCCGGAATATAGTGGCCGTAGGGCTAATAATCACTCCATTATCGAGAGGATGATGACAGCAGAGGCTGAGTCCCTGGCCGATAAGATGTCCGTTACCAGGACTTACTGTCAAGACATTTTCCGCTCGCTTGGCTTCCCCTTTGCCAAGGCCGCCGACAGTTTCCTGTTCCTTGACGTGCCAAAGGAGCTTAAGGAGGCCAGTCGTAAGCGCCTCGCAGAGTTTCTGAAGAGAGGCACCGAATCCCGCTGGATGGTCATCTGCCCCGCTGAAGATATCCTGACCGTAATCCTGGATCTGGACGGGACTGTCAAGAACAGCGTTCCGCTCGGCAAAGAAGTCGTTCTTATGAACTATTGACCCTTGGATGAAACTTCCCGGAGCGACGTGAGCTGGATTTTGTGAGAATGAGGCTCCGGGAAGCGGATTCCTTTTCGATACAAATCTCTATACTGAATATGAAGAAATTAACCATCACACTTTTCTTTTTCATCGTGAGTGCGGTAGCCGCCATGGCCCAGAACTGGGCTGTGGCGGTGAACACCGCCGATATGCTGGACCTGGGAACCATCAGCCTTGAGGGCTCTGTAGCCGTGAGCCAGCATTGGAGTATCAACGCCGGGGCAAAGGTAAATCCCTGGACCTTCAACAGACACAACACGTGGAACGGGCTGTTCAGCGAGCCGGACCCGGACCAGAAGCAGAGTCGCAAGCAAACCTACGCCATCGGCGCGCGCTGGTGGCCGTGGAATGTGTATTCAGGATGGTGGGTTGGAGGCAAAGCCCAGTACCAGGAGTATAACCGCGGCGGTATCATCACCAAGACCGCAGAAGAAGGCGACGCCTTCGGTGCAGCCCTCGCCGGAGGATACTCCTTGATGCTCAAAGAGCACTGGAACCTGGACTTCGGTCTGGGCGTTTGGGGCGGCTGGACCAAGTACCGGAAATATGAGTATCCTGAGAACGGGAAGCTTATCGAGCAAGGGCATAAGTGGTTCTTCCTGCCCAATGAAGTGATACTCTCTATCGTGTACATCTTCTAAAACGTAAAATCATATGAAACAGTTATTTATAGCCGTGGCGGCAGCCACGGCGGCGTTAGCCCTGGCTTCGTGCGACCCTCGGCCGCTGGAAGTGACGGACAATTCAGCGCTGAAAAGCATTACCCTAACGGTGAATAACGACTCCCCAAAATGGGAGTTCGGCGAAGAGCGATCCTTCACCATCAAGGTCAATCCTGCAACAGCCATTTGCAAGCGCTTTGAACTCAAGGCATCCAATACCGATATTATCACCATCAGGGATGGAGAACTGCCGAATCAGTTCAAAGCAACGGCTGAGGGCGAAGGAAAGATTGTACTTACGGCGCTTGCCGTGGGACATGGGGAGATTGCCGGTCAAGCCGGCAATGACGTGGTGGAATGCACGGACGTCATGGAATTCACACTGGTTGATTCACGGGTGAAGCCGCAACGACCGATAGTGACGCTGCAAATGGCGGTGAGTACCGACATGGGTAACAAAAAGGAGCTGGCTGAGGATACGCCTTCCGTGCTGGCCGATAAGGATGATATGGTCTTGACTGTGACTAGTGACAGCGAGCGGGCCACTTACTCCATGAAGAGCCTGGACAATGAGGTTTTCTCTGTGGAGAGAACAGGCGCGCAGAGCTGGATGCTGAAAACGAAGAAGCCTGGAAGGGACTTCCTGAAGCTGACGGTGACGGATGCGCTTGGCAATGCCTTTGACTACTACTTTCTACTCTACTCATACGGCCACGTGACCATGACAGCGGAGTACGACCCGCTGATGGCGGAGGCTGGAATATCCATCTCCGAACACTCTTACTCCAAACTTACCGGGCAGGTATATATGGCCGGAACGCTTACCGGATGGCCTTGGAATGATGTGAATAACAAGGCCGTGAAGGATATCCCCGTGTACAACGGGCAGGTGGATTTCACATACCAGGAAGACCAGGTCCCTGTTGTGCTGGCCGATACGGAGGCCATCCAGAAAGAGATACAGAATATGACTGTTGGGACGGGGGCGAACAAGGCCTGGTTCAATATTCATGAGGCGAGACTCAATTACATCATTACGCTGAGCGACCCTTACATTGTGATCGATGAACTGCTGGATGACAATAGCCGGGAGGAACCGCTGTGGTGGAACTTCTGGATTTACGGGGAGTTTCAGCAGGAAGGTGTGGCGTCGGTGGAGATGCCCGATCAGGTCGGGCATGACGGAGAGATTCTTCGCTCAGCTCAGAATGACAATGGCGGCTGGGAGAATGGAAATGAATACACAATACCCCTATAGCCATGAGAGAAATCAATTACAAAGAGTTGTACCATTTGGTGGAGAAATATGGCAAGCCACTGGACGAAAAAGATAAGGCCAGCCGGGTGATGGACTTTGTCCGTCCCATTCCCGGACACCAGGAAATCCGGGGCATGAGGCTTCTGAACGTGGACGGGAAGAAGGCCTTGCTGGTGTTGAAGCATGACGGCGAGGGCGTCAATGCCAAGGACATTAAGGATGTTCGCCTTGCCCAGGAGCTTATTATTGCCGCCAAGGAGCGCGCTGCCATGCGGGAGGACCTTTTCAAGATCAGGAACCCCGGGATTGAGAATCTTCAAAAGGAATACGTGGTGACGGAGGTGAAGGAGGCCTGCCCCGGCTTCTACAGCGTACGCTACGATGACGGGAGTATGTCGCTGGTGAATTCCATCGGCGGGGTGATGCATTCTCCCATGCACGGGTACGATGTGATTCAGGACTTCAAGTACCTGGGAAAACTGCAAGGCGTGGAGCACTTTGCCTACAAGGCGCAGGACTGGGCCACGCGTAACCGTGAAAGCACACTGGGCATGTTCGATATTCAGGGCCATGAGAAATGGTTCCGGGACCCCAGGTTGCATCCCGACTCTATGGACGGCATCCAGAGGGAGTTTGACAAGTTGGTGAAGGCGTCGCTGGATCCGACGAACGCCCGCCGGAATGACCCGATGCTGGCTGACTTGGGCCTTGGCCGTGATGTAAAAATCCACATATAAGATGAAACAGGAAGAATACACAAAAGAAGAAAAGATGGCCATTCTGCTGGGCTGCGGAATGATGATGCATATCCTGGAGTGGATACTGATTATCATTCTTCTGGTGAGCTGCTCCGGGCCGAGTAAACTCCAGAAGGTGCAAGCGCAGCAGATGACTGCAGAAATCGGCCTGGTAGAGCAGTACGAAATGGTGGACCAAAGCCGGGAAGGTGACGTCGTGCGCCCGGATACTTTGGTGGTTCAGGATGCTCAGGGAAATGAGATGATTCTGATGAAGGCCGTCAAGGATGAGAACGGGGACATGGTGGCGACGGATGTCATCAGCGCTGCTGTGGTGGAAGCCCGTTTCAGGAATGTGGCCGAGCGGCACGGGAAGGTAGATATCGCTTTCCAGATTCGTGTGCCGAAGGAGATGCAGGACGAAGAGTGGCAGCTACGGTTCTACCCGGAGATGCACATTCTGGAGGATACTTTAAATCTGGACCAGGTTGTAATCACCGGGGCCAAATATCGCAAGGCGCAGCTGCGCGGTTACCAGCAGTATGAGAAGTTTCTGGCCAGCATTGTCACTGATAGTACCCGTTTTATCAATATGCGCCTGCTGGAGCTGTTTATACAGCGCAATATACCAGACCTGTATGCCTTTAAGGTCGATTCCACCGAAGTGTCCGATGAGCATTTCAATGCCATCCTGGATACCCAGGTTGCGAGCAGCTTTGCTTCTGAATTCGGCGTTACCGGGCGTGAAGCCATCGAGCACTACACCAACACGATATCCAAGCGCCGCAATGCCCGTCGGTGGGGACGAAGAAACGAGATGTTCGAAAAGTACGTCCGCGTTCCCATCGCCTGTGAGGGCTTGCGGCTGGATACCGTGATTACGGCCGAGAACGGAGACTTTGTCTATAACTACGTGCAGACCATTGCCACTCGGCCAAAGTTTAGGAAGGTGGACGTGGTGCTTTCCGGCGACATCTACAAGCAGGATAAACGCCTGTACGAGATTCCCGCTACGGAGCCGTTGACTTACTATATCAGCAGCCTGTCTGCTTTCGTGGATGGTACCCCCAGATATAAAAAGCAGATTATCAGCCGCCGGGTGCAGGCTAACACGGCTTGCTACATTGACTTTGAGCAGGGCTCGGCCGAGATTGTCGAGGACTTGAGCCATAACCAGAGTGAGATGGGACGCATCAAGGAGAACTTGGCCAGCTTGATTGAAAACCGGGAGTTTGATTTGGACTCCATTGTGGTGACGGCAAGTTGCTCTCCGGAAGGGACGATGCCGTTCAATACACGGCTGTCGCAACGGCGGTCTGAGGCCGTGAGCCGGTACTTTGATGACTTCATCCGGGAGTCCCGGGAGGAAATGAGGAAGGAAGCGGAAACGGCTTATTACTTCGATAGTCTTGACGATGAGATTCTTCGCTCCGCTCAGAATGACAGCCCGGAGGTACGGTTTATCTCCAGGAGCAATCCGGAGAACTGGCGAATGTTGGATGTGCTGGTGGCTGAGGATACCTTGTTGACCGCATTCCAGAAGCAGGAGTACAAGGATTTGAGTGCCATTGAAGACGCGGACCAGCGGGAATGGGCGCTGGCTCATGCCGAGTACTATAGGCATTTGCGTGAGGACCTGTATCCGAGGCTGCGTACGGTGAAGTTCGACTTCCACCTGCACCGGAAAGGAATGGTGAAGGATACCATCCAGACCACCGTGCTGGATGAGACCTATATGGCGGGTGTCCAGGCCATCCGCGACCGGGATTATGAAACGGCCATCACCCTTCTGAGGCCTTATCAGGATTACAATACGGCGGTGGCTTTCTGCGCCATGGATTACAATGCATCGGCGCTGGCCATTCTGGAGGCACTAGATGCCCGGTCGGAGCCGGGCATGACGGCCCAGATTGACTATATGCTGGCCGTCATCTATAGCCGTCAAGGAAAGAATAAGGAGGCTGTAGAACGGTATCTGAAAGCCTGCGACCTTACGCCATCCTATTGGCACCGGGGCAATCTGGACCCGGAAATCAGCGAACTAATCAAAAGGTATAACCTTTCTGATATTTATTCACAAACCCTTTAAATCTTTAAAATCTATGAAAAAAATTGCATTTCTCGCGGCTGTGGCCGCAACGCTTTGCACCGTGGCGTGCAACAAGAACATCGAAGCTCCCATCAATCCTGAGATTGCCGGTCAGGCCGGCAATGACGGGCAGTTATGCGAACTGCGCGTGGGCATCAAGGGCGCATGGGAGACGAAGTCCACAACCATCACAGCGGCCGATGAAGTGAAAGTGAACAACCTGCAGGTACTGGTGTTCCGCGGCGACGCCCTGGACGCCTATGGCAGCGTGGATGATGCGAGTGAAATCACCCTAAGTTGCACCGCCGGTGAGCGCGAAGTGTACGCTGTGGTGAATGCTCCCAGTCTGGCCGAAATCAGCACCAGGACCGCCCTGCTGGCCACCACTTCAATGCTCTCCCAGAACAGCAGCGATTCCTTCCAGATGATTGGCAACAAGTCGGTAACCCTTCCGCAGGCCAATACTATTACGGTGGATGTAACCCGTATGGCAGCTCGTATTGTGATTAAGAAAATCACCCGCGCCTTCACGGTGTCTTCGCTGGCCGCCAAGAACTTCACGGTGGATGAGATTTTCATCACCAACGTGGCCGGTGACATCAACTTCGGCAAAACGGCAAGCCCCAGTGTGTGGTTCAACAAGCAGGCCTACGCCAGTGAGCAGGCGGTATTCACGCATGATGCACCCGCTGCATCTATCGCCAACAACGCCTACTATGGTACGGCACATAGCTTCTATGCCTATCCGAATGCGGCCGATGACAGTAACAGCAGCACTTGGAGCCCTCGCCGTACGCGCCTGGTGTTGAAGACCATCCTGGGCACGGACACTTACTATTATCCTATCACCCTTCCGGTGCTGGAGTCCAACAAGAGCTACGAGATTGAGAATCTGACGCTCACCCGACCCGGTTCCGACAATCCGGATCAGCCTGTATCGTTCCAGGATGCCACCTTTGAGGTGAATGTTCTGCCTTGGACGGTAGTTCCTGTTACCGAGGGGGTTAACATCTAAACAAAACAACCATGAGAGGAATTTTACATGTAATATCTTCTCTCGTTATCCTGGCAGCCGGGGTCTCCTGTAATAAGGAGATTCCCGGTCAAGCCGGGAATGACGCGAGTCAAGCCGGGAATGACGAACTGAAAACCGTCAGCTTCCACCTCCATATTGGGGATGCAACCAAGGCATCGGCCATTGGCACCACTGATGAAGATGCCATCAGCCGGATTGATGTGTATGAGTATGAGCCCTATGGCAGCAGCAACTATCCAGCGCATTATCAACTCACCGCTGCGGAGCTCGCAAGCGGAGAGTTTCACCTTCAATACCCGACGGGAACAACCCGGCAGTATCTGTTTTTTGCTAACCTTCCGGAGAGCGTGGCCGATAAAATCACTAACACCACGGCTTATAACCTGTCCGGAGTACAGGTCAGGATGCAGGACCTTTGGGACGGGGTACATTTCCCGATGGCCGATTTCGCCTATGTGAACTACAACAACGACAAGACGCTGAACATATACCTGAACCGTTACCACTACCGCGTGGATGTGGGTGATGTGAAAATTGACTTTGACGATGCGTCTTGGATGAACAAGACCGTGTACGTGAAGACCGTCGCCCTTATCAATGTGGCCAATACCTATGTGTTCGGGTCGCTGTCGAACAGTTGCTATTCCCGTGATGACGGACTCACCATGTTGTTTGGAGACTCCCGTACTGCCGAGGACGGAAAGCCGTATTTCGGCGGACTCACCAGCGGGCGACGCGGTTTTGACGCGTACAGCGGTTATAGTGGGTATACCTATTGCTTCAACTTCTCCGGAGGAAGCAGCATCTCCACTCCGAACCTTTACAACAACAATATATACAAGGCAAAAGGCGTGTTCACGCTTGACGCGCCCTCGACCGCTTTAGAAAATGCTGTTGTACAGCGCTACAATACGGGCTCAGGCGAAGGCAGGATTACAAGTACACTCAGCGTGAACCGCAGTTTCTACGCCTGGGCGTCCGCCTACGAAAGCGGTTCGTGGGGCATCCTTCAGACCTTTTCCAATCAGAACACGTACACCAAGTTGGTGGTAGAACTGCTGATTGACGGGGTGTCTCACTTCTATCCCATCCAGATTTTTCGCCCTCAGCCCAATACCATATACAAGCTGGACCGTATCACCATCCGGAGCGAAGGGAGCGAGTACGCAAACTTCTTTGAAAAGCTCATCAGTATGGATGCCGAAATCAGCGTGCTGCCTTGGGAGGAAGTTGATATTGCCAATATCGATACTGGATATACTGACGAGCATCATACAGGCACCTATAATAACAGTTAAGATTATGAGAAAGAAACTGATGCCTCTACTATTGATGACATTCCTTGCCGGCGGATTGCTGACGGGATGCAACAAGGAGATAGCCAATCAGGTCGGGCATGACGGCGGAGAAGAGCCCCTTGTAAAGATGGAGCTTCGTTGCCAAGTGGCGCCGCTTTCACAGGTGGAGACCAAGGCCGAGAGTGCCGATGACAAGGTTTACCGGCTGGATATCCTTGAGTATACGTATACATACACCCTGCTGGAACATCATACTTTCCAGGATGCAGAGGGAATAGACATGGACAGTTTTGTGTTTGAGCAGTGGTATCCTGCCGGGAACGAACGCTACTATTGCCTGCTTGCGAACCTGGACGAAGATACGGTGAATTTCATTAAATCCAAGAACACCGATTACTGGAGGTCTTCCAGTAATGCGGTGCCGCTTAGTGCGGGGAACTACTCGGAAGGGCATATTCCCATGAGTGGCTGGGCGTATTGTGGCTTCAACGGCACGTCGCCGACAGTGCAGCTGCGCCGCTACATGTTCCGCATTGACATCGGGAACGTTACGGCCGACTTCGGAGAAGAGCTGATGGCCAAGACAGTCAGGGTGAAGAGTGTTTCCATCATCAATGCCTGTCAGCTTTTTCTACTGGCAAACGTAGCATACTCTACATCATACGGTTTTCGTACAGACCCGATGGGATACGTAACAACCATCTCAAGCGGAAATCCATTTGGAGGCATAACCCAGGGATATACCTATATCAATGAAATCTCCCGCTCATTTACGGAAAGCTCCGAATGGGACTGTTCCCAGAAGGGAGGAGAAGGTGCTCTGGCAGCTTCTTTCCCCGTGCTGTATAACTACAATGCGTATAAAGAAAAACACGTACTGAACATAACGGCAACGGGGGTTCTCCGGGACATAAGCTACTACAGCGTCCCTTCGGGAAGCGGTTCTCTTGCGCCCGGTGGCACGCATGTGTACAATGTGGGCAGGAGCCTTTACGGTGTTCCCTGTGTTATGTTAAGCGGCTACTCTCTCCTGGGGAATTATAGCATTCAGAGCCTGGACATGAAGCTGGTGATTGAGGTGGAAGTGGACGGGGTGAGTTATTTTTATCCCATCCTCCTTAACTACATGCAGCCTAACGCCCTGTACACCATCCGCAATATTACCCTGAAAGGGCCCGGCAGTGAGTACAGTAACTTTTATGAGAGACAATACTACGGCAATCTGAACGCCCCCACCGTTCTGGAATGGACAGACTGCACGATTGACAACATCGATGTGGGTTACAAGGATTACGAAGGAACCGAAATCTACTAGCCTATGAGACCACTGATCAGATATTTGTTCCCGCTGGCGCTGATGGCGCTGGCGGGATGTAACAAGGAGATGCCCGATCCAGTCGGGCATGACGGAGGAATTGGTCATGACGGAATGGAAGTGCAACAGGAAGTGGTAATCTCTTTTGCGGTTCAGGAGTATGACGATGCCGAGACCAAGGCCAACAATATCGGCGTATACGACAGTGGCGTGGACCGGATAGACATCTTTGCATACAACGACAACGGGGATGCCGTGGGCCATTCGGTTCTGGGCGGCACCGGCAGTGCGCTGGATTTAACCACATTGACGTTCCGCGATGGTGGGGGCTATGGCGAAAATCGCTATTACCTCATTATGGCCAACCTGGATGCCGACAGTGCAGACTACATTGCCACGCTGAGCGGTTCAGAAGTGTGTTCATACCCAAAAGGGTTTATCCCGTGGAGTGCAGGAAACTGTCGGGTAAATCGGCCGCTGATGTGTGCGACAATGTACTGGACTTTCTCCTCCAGCGGGACACAAACTGCCAGCGTCTCATTGATGCGTATAATGGCCAAACTGGAGATTGAGAAGATTACAGCTCAGTTCGGCGGCGCCCCGGATCTGTGGCGGGATGTTGTCCTTCGATACATTGTCGTGACAAACGGCTGGGACCTTATCCGCATCTGCCAGAGTAATCCCAAGTACTTCACCAGTGACCCTCAAGACATCTTCGGGATGCGCGGCTGGACAACCGGCGAAGTGCTGGGCGGCACGAAAGATAATATATACACTTGTCCCAACCTGTTCATGGGGCAGGATGATTGGGGCAACTATGGCCTTACATACACCGTGATGGACGGGACATACAACCCCGGTGACTATGGCGGCAAGGGAAAGCTGAATGCGGACTTTTCCTATTTGTATAACAACAATTACATGAACACCACCAAACACAGCATCAACGTGAGCGCCCCGCCGTCCCTGGGTGTAGTATCTACGCATAGTTATGACCCGAGTACCGTTACGGGGGTTATCTGCACATCCGACGGAGAAGCCGACAACTACGTTAATGTAAACAAATCGTTTTATGTGCTTCCGTACTATTATACTGCATGGGCCAGTGATGTGGGAATCAGTACAACGAGCCAGGACCGTTGCACCAAGCTGGTGCTTGCAGTCAAGTTTGATGACGTGCTGTATTTCTATCCCATGCGGCTATATAAGCTCCAGCCCAACATGGTGTACAGGATTAAAAACATTACCCTGAAAGGCGAGCCCAGTGAATATGCCAATCTATGGTTGAAAGGCGGTCAAGTGACCAAGGCTGGAGAGATGCCCGGTCAGGCCGGCAATGACGGAAGTGCCGGGCATGATGTTAACCAATGGAAGGTCCATGGGAATGTAGCCGAGATTGAGGACCTGGTGCTGTATGGCGCCGATGCTTATTCAGAGGAGGAAGGCCTATGAGACGGAATAGATTCTTCGCTTCGCTCAGAATGACAGCAGGGGTGATTGCAGGGCTGGTGGCCCTGGGTTCCTGCTCGGTCAAAGAAGACCGCAGCGACGCTGCTTGTTGGATAACCGTGACTGCCGAAGAGACCACCTCCATCAGCGCTTGGTACGGTAGTCAAAGAATCCTTGACAGCCACCTTGGTGGACTAGTGGATCACATGGTTCCAAGGGGAATCGTGGATCTTGTGGCTAGCGATGGTGACTTCACTGCCCCTGAGGGGCAACAGATGAATGAGCTGTATGCTCAGCTGATAAAACTGGACACCGATGGCGAATTTGCCTATGCTGGCATTGAACTGAAAAAGCAGTTCGCCAATGTGTTTCTGGATTTCAAGGAAGAAGATAATGGCCGTACCGAATACGACCTGCAAGTCACCGGAACGGTTTCCGGTGCCGATATCCATACCCTGAAACCAGTGGAAGGCCGTTTCCTCTGCGTACCGGAAGAATTTCCGGACCGCGGTTACAGATTCCGAGCACCACGGCAGAAGGATGAGTCGATGGCGCTTCTGCTCCAAAAAGATGGAGAAACCGTAGATACAATTCCCCTTGGGGAACTCATCCGAAAGGCCGGTTTTGACTGGACCCAGGAGAGCCTTGGTGATGTGTCCATCATCTGCGACCTCCCTGCTCATACGTTCACCATCACGGTGATGGAATGGGGTGGGACGGTAACGTTTAATATCACGATTTGAAATTAAGGCGGAGACAGAAGGTCTTCGCCTTTTTTTGAACACATAGGGTGGCTTTGAAATGTCATGTAAAATTAGTATATTTGAAGTGGACAAAACTAATTAAGCATGAGGCAATTATTCGCATTGCTTGTCATTGTATCCTGCTTGCAGTCGTGTGCAAAAGATATAATGGATGTAACCTCCCCCGACGGAAGTATTCGCCTTGGTATCTTCCTGACAAAGGATGGTGTGCCTGGATATACAGTTAATGTGGATGGAAAACCATTTATTGGCGAGTCTATTCTTGGAATAGCTTGCAAAGATAGCACAATAGGACTTGGTAACGGTTTTAGCTTATTATCGACAAAGGTTTCATCATTTCATGAGTATTGGACCCAAACTTGGGGTGAGAATAAAAGAATAGATGATAATCATCGTGAACTGGAAGTGAGATTGGCAAACGGCGATTGCAAATTGACGCTACGTTTCAAGGTTTTCAATGATGGGGCTGGATTTCGATATGAGTATGAGACTCTTCGTAGTGTCCAGAATGACAGCCTTATTATCACTGACGAATTTACTCAGTTCAACTTAGCACAGGATGGCGTTTCATGGTCAATCCCTGCTCATTTTGACACATACGAGTTGGAGTATCGGGAAATGCCTATCTCTGCTATTGAGACGGCTAATACGCCACTGTCATTTCGCACCGATGACGGCATCTATGGCAGTATCCACGAGGCAGCCCTTGTGGACTTCCCTGAAATGACGCTGAAAAATGTTGAAGGCATCCTCACTACAGCACTTGCACCGGATGGTCCTAATAACCTGGAGCAGAAGGCTGTTGTCTCCGGAACATTCAAAACGCCCTGGCGCACCATTCAGATTGGTCGAAAGGCAGTAGATTTAATCAATTCCAGCTTGATTTTGAACCTGAATGAGCCTTGCATACTGCAGGATGTCTCCTGGATAAAGCCGACCAAGTACGTGGGCGTATGGTGGGGTATGCATCTGGGCCTTTATTCCTGGGGCAAGGACGCTAGGCATGGCGCCACGACTGAAAGGGCTAAGCAGTATATCGATTTCGCCTCTGCGAACAACATAGATGCTGTACTCTTTGAAGGCTGGAACGATGGATGGAATATTGCAAACGCCCAACACGACTTTGATTTCACAAAACCCGCACCGGACTTTGACCTTGACGCCGTTCTTGCTTATGCTCGTGAGAAAGGCGTAGATTACATTATTCACCATGAGACCGCGGGAGAAGTTGCCTGGTATGAACAGCAACTTGAAAATGACCTCGACTTTGCCGCCGAAAGGGGCATTCACGCCCTCAAGACCGGCTATGCCGGATGGCTTCTGGACGGGCACTATCATCACAGCCAGTACGGGGTGAGGCACTATGCCAAAGTGGTCCGGGAGGCTGCTGAAAGACAAATAATGGTAGATGCACACGAGCCCATCAAGGAGACGGGCCTCCGGCGCACCTATCCCAACTTCATGACCCGGGAAGGCGCCCGCGGAATGGAGTGGAACGCCTGGAGCAGCGGAAACAAGCCCTCGCATCACGAGATTCTGCCCTTTACCCGCCTTCTTTCCGGGCCGATGGATTATACCCCTGGAATCTTCGATATCGAATACCGGAGCATTGCCGGAAACCCTGACGTGAAGGTATGGAACAATGTCCATTCGTCTGAGTGCCGGGTTAACACAACCCTCGCCAAGCAGATTGCCCTCTGGGTGGTACTGTATTCCCCGATGCAGATGGCGGCGGACCTCATCGAAAACTATGAGAGTCATCCGGCTTTCCAGTTCTTCAGGGACTTCAATCCGGACTGCGACTGGTCCGAGGCCCTGCAGGGGGAAATAGGCGAATCTGTTGCGATAGTTCGGCGCGCCGGGGACGAGTTCTTCTACGGCGCAGTGACAAACGAGGAAGGCCGGACGCTAAAGCAGCCACTCTCTTTTTTAAAGCCTGGTGTAAAATACAACGCCACCATTTATGCCGATGCTCCGGATTCCGACTGGCAAACCAACCCTTACGCATACACTATTGAGAATAAAGAAGTAACATCGGCAGACGCTCTCTCTGTTATCCTTGCCCCAGGCGGTGGTCAGGCCATAAGTTTCATTCCTGAGCGATGAAAAATTGGTTTCTCATATTGATTGTAGCACTTCTTGCCGGATGTACTGGGAGTGCTGATGATACCTGGACAGTACACACTGTAGACTATGACGCCACTGAGTACTACGGCATTGCCATGGCAAATGGCAGACTTGGTATCCTGCCAGGGAAAGAGCCGTTCAGCGTGAAGGAAGTAATGCAGAACCAGGTGTTTGCCTACGACCATTCAGCCGGAGTAAACGCTGTGGTCAAAGCGCCGGTTCCGTTCAAAGTATCAATGTGTGTTGATGGGATTATGGATTGGAAAGTGTCGGATTGGAGCCAGACCATAGATATGCGGAGAGCCGAGCATCGGACATGTTTTATTGCCGATGAAAAAGTGAAGGTGGATTACCGCATCATTGCTTTCAGGGACAATCCGGATTGCCTTCTGATGGAAATAAATGCAAAGGCCTTGAAGCCCTGTGCTATCGTCTTTTCAAACCGCTCGGACAGTTGCCTTGACGGGATGAGAATGGCGGTAAGATGTATCGGCCGAGATGAGGCAACTCTCCGTGCAGGAGAGACCTTGAAGTACACGCTGCTTGCCTGCATTCAGACATCGTCTCAAGAAAAGACGCCAGAGGAGGTGATAAACGGCTTGGATGTGGCCGATGCCATTAAACGCCACAGGAAGGCGTGGGAGGAACTGTGGAAGGGTGACATTGTAATTGAGGGGGACCCTAAGGCGCAGGAAGTGGTCAGGATGGCGCTTTTCAACCTGTATAGCTCCTGTCGGGAGGGTTCTGGTCTGAGTATTCCGCCTATGGGTCTTTCGGCAAGGGGATACAACGGCCATATCTTCTGGGATGCGGAAATGTGGATGTATCCGGTTCTTCTTCTGTTGAATCCTGGAATTGCTGATTCTATGCTCCAGTATCGTCTTGACAGGCTGGAAGGAGCCTGGGCTCGTGCCCGGGAGTTTGGCTACGAGGGCCTGATGTTCCCCTGGGAATCTGACATTGACGGCAATGAATCCACCCCTACCTGGGCGCTAACCGGCCCGTTGGAGCATCATATATCGGCCGATGTTGCCATTGCCGCGTGGAATCGGTATCTGGTTACGAAGGATACTAAAAGGCTTCGCGAATGCTGGCCCGTTCTGAGAGGCGTGGCCGAGTTTCTGATGAGCCGTGTGACGGAGAATCCAGACGGCAGTTACTCTATCCTGGATGTCGTTGGAGCCGATGAATACGCGGAGCATGTGAATGACAATGCCTATACAAATGGTTCGGCCAAGGTAGCTCTCCGCGCTGCCGTTGAAGCTGCCGGAGTTCTTGGAGAGAACGCGCCTTCTCGCTGGGCCGATATAGCCGACGGACTCCGGATTCTGGAGAAGGACGGCGTGACAATGGATTACGAAGGTTACGATGGTCGCCTTACAAAACAGGCCGATCCTAATCTTCTCGCCTATCCTCTGGGGCTGGTTATAGACCCTAAGCGTGTCCGGAATGACCTTGAGTATTATTCCTCAAGGATTGACATGAAAGATGGTCCGGCCATGACCTGGGGCATCTTTGCGGTGCAATATGCCCGCCTTGGAGATACGGAAAAGGCATATGAGTATTTTCGCCGGAGCTATGAGAGCAATCTCCGTCCTCCGTTTGGCGCACTTGCGGAAACCCCAGTTTCAGGAAATCCATATTTCGTTACCGGTGCCGGGGCGCTGCTGCAGGCGGTTATATATGGCTTTGGTGGGATTGCGATTGGGCCGGAGGGCATCCATAGGCATGGAATACCGATGCCGAAAAAATGGAGAGAACTAACTATTACTACTGCCAAAGAGATTATAGTTGTTAACGGTTCATATTAAGTATTGCCCCCTAGCAGTTGTGACCTATATTGCCAACGTTGCTAAAAAACCGATTATTGTAGCTAACCCGAAACTAGCCAACGTTCCAAATAAGACATACTCTGTTGTGGCAACTTCTTTTTCTTTGTTCAATTCTCCAAAACGAAAGACCGACTTGGCTGCTAATAAAAAACCTATTCCTTCTACGTTCCCGGTAAGGATAAATGTAACAATCAATACTCTTTCGCAATAGCCAATCCACATTCCTGCATTCGGTAATCCTTTGTGGTCCTTGAGTTTATCTTGCCATCTGGTAAAAAACTTGTCAAGAAGAATAGACGTTGGTTTAAGAATAAGCAAGTATGCTAATGCAATAATCCACATCTTGCCCGAAATCCATCCCGTATTTAATGCAGATAATAATGCAGAAGTGTCACCGAAACAAATCCATAAAATCACGATAACCGCCAAGTGGCAGAATTGGTCTGCCAAAAACCACTTGGTAGAATCCCCATGTTTCCTTGCTTTTATTGTATCAAAACATACGTGTGTAACAAAAATGACAAGAGGAATAATCCAATTGGCCCAATCTGCAACAATAGTATAAGCGAGGATAGCATGAATGACTCCGTGTAGCAGTTGATACCATATACCCTTCTTTTTGTCACTTTTCCCATTATTCAGCCAATTGGGCTGGAGAGCAAAATCGCCGAAGATGTGAGCGAATAAAAGTTTTATCAGTAAATGGGTCATTCTATAATTGTTGTATTAAAAGTTCATATCTATTAACATACGCATCTATAGAGTCTGCTTTTGCCGCAATTAGAATCTTACTTAAGTTTTGCTGACTCTGTGAAAGATACTCGGCCAATTTTTTTTGACTAACCTGCTCCTTCAAATAATCATACATGATAGATGCTTGCCTTACTGTCCAACCGGTAATAACGTCATCAAGTAACATCGTGGATACGGCAAGCTCGTAATCAACGTTTTCTGCTCCCGTGCTTACAGCAAGACGTCTCTTCCCTATATGATCTAGTCCAAATCCTGATCTCTGATAGGCTGTTCCATCTGAAACAATTATTTGTTGCGCTTGATACTCAACAGTACCAATACCGATTGACAAGCGCGCATCCCAAGGAGGATTACCAACCGGTGTTTGCTTTTTTAGCCATGCACGTATCATTATGGCTATCCTCGCAGTTTTCATTGCGTTTTCAACAAATACTTGAAAACTGTCACCCCTATACATTTCCAAACGTATTGGAGTGACACTTGATAATTCTGTATTTAGGTCCTCCAGAGATTTTTTGAGTAAATCCCGGTGTCCTATCATTATCTTGCGCGAATTAACAATATCTCCAGTTATTACACCTTTTAGGCTCATTCATTCTTATTTTTTGCAAAGATAGAAAAAATTTTCAACAACCCAAAGTGGTTGTTTTTTTAAAATCAACCACACGAGGTTGATTTTTGATATACACCCCAATAAAGTTGTGAGGTAAGATAGAAAAGAAATGTTGATTATTGTAAATGATTATGACGAAAGTCAAGCTTGGTGTTGTTGAATGGAGAGGATATCTTAATACAACGCTTATTGAATAGTTTGTCATTCAGGCGGATATCGTTGTAAATTGGGCCTGGGCCTTTGGATGTGATGGTGAGTGTTTTGCCACCGGGGAGGAAGACCGCGGCTTTTGGGAAAAGGGGTGAGCCGAGTGCGTATTGGCCGCTTGCGGGGCAGACGGGGTAGAAGCCAAGGGCGGAGAAGACGTACCAGGCCGATGTCTGGCCGTTGTCTTCGTCACCGCAGTAGCCGTCAGGGGCGGCGCTGTAGAGGCGGTCCATTACCTCACGGATGTATACGCTACCCTTTTCCGGATGAGCAGTCCAGTTATAGAGGTACAGCATATGCTGCGAGGGCTGGTTGCCGTGGGCGTAGTTACCCATATCGGCAACCTGCATTTCCGTGATTTCGTGGATGCGGTAGCCGTAGTAGCTGTCGTCGTAAATGGGAGGGACCTTGAATACGGAGTCCAGCATCTGCTCGAAAGACTCCTGTCCGCCCATTGCATCCACAAGGCCGGGGATGTCGTGGAAAACGCTCCAGGTGTAGTGCCAGGCATTGCCCTCGGTGAAGTCTCCGCCCCATTTGTAGGGGCTGAAGGGCTCCTGGAAGCTGCCGTCGGCCCTTCGGCCACGCATCAGACGGGCCGATGGATCAAAGACGTTCCGCCAGTTTCTGGAGCGCTTCAGGTACAGGTCGATTTCCTCCTGCGGGCGATCCAGCAGCTTCGCTACCTGGGCGATGCACCAGTCGTCATAGGCATACTCCAGAGTGCGGGCAACGCTCTCATTCACGCCAACATCGCAGGGGATGTAGCCAAGGGTGTTGTAGTACTCGTGTCCCTTGCGTCCGGTAGAACTCACCGTGGGATGCACGTGTTCAGTTCCATATACAAGGGCATTGTAGAGGACCTCCAGGTCTTCGCGGGAGACAAGGCCTTGTGCTGCGGCATCGGCCACCACGGCGGCTGAGTTGTTCCCAATCATGCAGTCCCGGTGGCCGGGAGAGGCCCATTCCGGAAGGAAGTCATTTTCGCGGGCAACGTTCGCAAGGCCTTGGAGAATCTCCCTGCTTACGTCGGGATAGACAAGGTTCAGCAGCGGGAATAGTGCCCTGAAGGTGTCCCAGAAGCCGGTGTCAGTGTAGAGGTAGCCGTCGTGGACTTTGCCGTCGTAGGGGCTGTAGTGGATGGGCTTCCCGTCTGGGCCGATTTCATAGAACTTCCTGGGAAAGAGCGTGCTGCGGTATAGGCAGGAGTAGAAGGTGCGCATCTGCTCATTAGTGCCTCCGGAGACACGGATACGGCCAAGAACCTCATCCCAACGGGCCTGGACAGTAGCTTTCACCTCGTCAAAGGGACGGTCAAGGACTTCGTTCAAATTGCGCACAGCCTGCTCCTCCGAAATAAAGGAGGATGCGATATATAGCGTTACAATCTGGCCCCGTGAGGTGGCAAAGGCCTCTCCAAGCGGAACATCGGCCTTTATCACAAAAAAGTTGCGGAAGCCTTCCGGCACCCCGCCGTGGTTCTGGACGCTGTAGCCCGTGGCTCCGGCATCGTCAAATGCGACCTTGCCGCCTTGGAAAGGGTTCACCCCGATGATGGAACTGTCGCTTTCCGGGAAGGTGAGGCGCATCACGGCAGCACGTTCGGTGGGGGTGATTTCCACGGTGATGTCGTGGTCGGCCAGATACACCTTATAATAATAGGGCCTTGCCTCCTCGCTTTCGTGGGAAAACCAGCTGTGCCCGCCGCCGGGAATGATGGAAAAGGCACCGTAGTCGTTTATCCATGGCGATGGCTGATGCGTCTGCTTGAAGCCTGTAATCTTATGTTTATCATATTGATACGCCCAGCCGTCTTCCTCCCGTTCAGCCGTTACCGGCGTCCAGAAGTTCATGCCCCAGGGCAGGGCTATCGCCGGATAGGTGTTGCCCGTGGAAAAAGTCCAGTCGCTCTGCGTGCCGACGAGGGTTGACACGTATTCTGATAGGTGAACATCTTCTGTCGGGTGGCAACAAGCTGATAGCAATATTATAATGGGAATCAGACGCTTCATCGTATACTATTCAAAAGATCCAGTTTGCCGTCATTAACAAGTTTCAGGATAAGTTCTCCGAAGAGGCTGTTCTGCCAGGCGAACCATTCGCGGGTGAAGCGAGAGGCGTCGTCCTTGTGGAAACTCTCGTGGATGAAGCCGGTGCCGGCGTCGGTGGCAAGGAGAGTGGCGATGCAGTCGCGGATTTCATCATCGTTGGTGGATGTAAAGGCGCGCATCATTATGGACATGGGCCAGACCATGTCGTAGCCGATGTGGGGACCGCCAACTCCTTCTCCAGCAGCGCCGTGGAAGAAACAGGGGTTGTCCTCGCTCAGCACAAAACGGCGGGTGTTCTGATATATGGGGTCAGAGGCCATTTCCGGGATAAGGTAGGCAAGGGACAGCAGCGAAGGCACGTTGGAATCGTCCTGCAGGAGGGCGTTGCCAAAGCCATCCACCTCATAGGCGTATATGGGGCCGTACTTGGGATGGTTCACAACGGCCTTGGCCTTCAGGGTGGCTTCCACCTCATCAGCAAGGGCGATACATTCGGCGGCCAAATCGGCCTCTCCATTAATATCGGCAAGAATTTCTGCCGCCTTACGCAAAGAGCTCACGGCCATGAAGTTGGACGGGACAAGGAAATCCAGGATGGTGCTGTCGTCGGAAGGACGGAAGGCCGATGCGATGAGCCCGCAGGGCTTCAGAGGCGCTCCGTAGCCGTCCCAGCCCTTGGTGTCGAACTGTCGGTCTGTCTCGCGGAAGAAACGGTACTTTCCGAGGCCGTTAAACTTCTGCTGTTCCCGCATAACGCCGAGCACCGTGCGCATCGCCTCAAGCCAAAGGTCTCCGAAGACCGATGTGTCTCCGGTCTCCTTCCAGTAGCCATAAGCCAGACGGATAGGATAGCACTCCGAGTCCAGTTCCCACTTACGCTCGAACACGTCCGGGACCATATAGGTTCCGTCCTTGTGCCAGCCATCGTTGGTGGGCCCGGGGTTGAACGCGTTGGCGTAAGGGTCTATCACAAGGCATTTGAGTTGGCGTAGGATTGTGCCCTTTATCATATTGGCAAGGTTAGCATCCTGGGATGCCAGCTGCACGTAATGCCAGACCTGCGCGCCGGAGTCGCGGAGCCACATTGCCGGGATATCGCCGGTCCATACAAAAGTATCCGGAGTTCCATCTTCATCCTCGGAGTAATGGACAGTGGTGTCGATGGTGTTGGGGAAACAGTTGATGAACATCTGCCGGAGTTTTGGATTCTCCAGAAGAGCTGCGGTCTCTGTAATCGTTTTCTCAACGGCTTCTGACATGAAAAGACGCTTTTCAGGAGCTGGACGCCGGTCTGGAGTCCCATTGAAAAAGTCCTCCCAAGCGTACCATACGGCAGGCTCCGGTCCCATTTCAAAGATGAGCGTTCCGCCTGCCTTAATATCGGCAAACTCGATGTAAGGCTTGGTATAAAGCTTTCCGTTCAGGTAAACGCGCTGAATATAGCGGTTGGTATCGCTGGTAGTTGGCGCTTGGGCAGTGAAGGTGCCGCCCGAGACGGCAAGTTCCGCTTTTTTGAAGAGAGGAGAGCCAAACCAGAAGCGCGTACTGGCCGGTTCCACCTGGTAGAAGCCAAGGGCCGACAGGATATACCAAGCACTCATCTGCCCCACATCTTCGTTGCCGGAAAGCCCGTCATAACCGGTGCCGTACTGCTCTGAGAGTATCTGACGCACCTTGTCGGCGGTCTTCCAGGGCTGCCCCATCATGGTATAGAAGTAAACGATGTGATGGCTGGGCTCGTTCCCGTGAACATATTGGCCGATAAGACCGGACATATCAGGAGGCGCCCCGGGGCCGAGGGTTTCAGGCGCGGTAAACAACGAATCCAAATGTTCCAGCGTGGCATTTCGGCCACCGAAACATTCCATAAGGCCGCTCAGGTCCTGTGGAACCAGCCATGTGTATTGCCAGGCATTGCCTTCGCAGTAGTCGTCTGAGCGGTGTAGAGCATAGAAGGGATTGAACGGTGTGCGCCAGCCGCCATTGGAAGTACGGCCACGGACAAAACCGGTTTCCGAATCGAAGAAGTTCCTCCAACTATGGCTCCTTTCAGTGAAGAAAGCAGCTTCTTCGGTATGCCCCAGCACCTCTGCCGCATGGGCCACGGCGGCATCGGCAATGGCATATTCCATATCATTGGCGCAGGCCTCTCCGTAGAGGTCACAGGGGATGTAGCCGTACCTTTTCCGGAGGTCCTGGCCGCGCTCGTCCAGCATCACAGAGGCCTTGCAGGCGGCGTAGGCGCGTTCATAGTCAATTCCGGGAATTTGTTTCACAATGGCATCGGCCACGGCAATTACGCCGGGGTTCCCCACCATGCAGTCCGTCTCGCAGCCCATCAGGTGCCATACCGGGAGCTTTCCCTGCTTGTCGTATATGTCCAGCATAGTATTCACGACATCGGCCCGCAGCTCCGGGTGAATCATGTAGTAAAGCGGCATTGCCGCGCGGTAAGTATCCCAGAGGGAATAGGTTGTGTATGAAGGCCTTGTACCGATGTCCGAGAACAGCGACGGAGCTATCATCGTGTGATAAAGCGCGGTGTAGAATATCTTCCGGGCTTCGGCATCATCGGTGTCTATACGTACTTTGGATAAGGCGTTATTCCACTTGGCACGGGCTTCTTTACAGACGGCATCAAAGTCCCAGCCGGGGAGCTCAGCTTCCAGTGCGGCTTTGGCGGCCTCGCAGCTGCTGGGAGAGAGTGCCACCTTCAGAAGGACTTTTTCTCCGGCCTTCGCCGTAAAGGAGCACCGGGCGTACATGCTTTCTTCCTTCACGCTCACCGGCTTCGAGAAAACGGCATAGAAGTACTGCTTCTGGTCATTGGCCCAGCCCTTGGAGAAACGCCAGCCCTGGAGGGTCACATCGTCCACCACCTCGAAATGCGTGTCCGTGGCTTTGTCCCAGCAGCCGCCGTTTTCGAGGTCGAAGACCAGTGCAGCATCTTCCGAAGCCGGGAATGTATAGCGGTGCATGCCAACCCTCTCAGTGGCGGTCATCTCCGCAGTAATGCCGTAGCGGAGCAGAGGAACGCTATAGTAGCCGGGCTCCGTAACCTCCTTGCTGCGGTCTGCATATGACCACATTCCGTCCCGGGAGTATGTCACTTCTCCCACAACCGGCATTACGGTCACGTCGAACAAATCCCCGATGCCGGTGCCGGATAGATGTGTATGGCTGAAGCCTATCACCGTTGAATCGGAGGCATGATAGCCCGATGTCCAGTCCCATTCCTGCGGAATGCTGGTAGGCCCAAGCTGCACCATCCCAAAAGGCACGTTTGCTCCCACGAACACGTGCCCGTGCCCTCCGGTGCCGATGCGGGTATCCACGTAAGAAACGAGGTCCGTTTCAGGCCTGGAAGTGCATGACATCAGGAGATTGCCGGTCAAGCCGGCAATGACGGCTGCAACGGCTGTCATTCTGTGAGTCCCTTTTGTCATTCTGAGCGAAGCGAAGAATCTCATATTATGCTGGTCTTTTTTGTAAAGTTAACGATTTCAGGGATATAACCAAAGGCGAGCCCCGTGACAGTGTCTGCGCAGCCATAATAAACGGCAAGCCGGCCGGTGTCAGGGTCATGCAGTGCGGCGCAGGGGAAGGTCACGTTAGGGACATCACCGGTAAGTTCATAGATTTCCCGCGGGCTAATAAGATACTGTCCGCTGCGGGCGATAACCTTCCAGGGCTCCTCCAGATCCAGGAGAGCACTTCCGAAAGCATACACGTAACCATTGCAGGAGCGTAGCACACCGTGATAGATAAGCAGCCATCCTTCCGATGTCTCTATCGGCACAGGGCCAGCACCAATCTTCAAGCACTGCCATGCACTCACTTCAAACGGTGCCGGAGCCATTACATGCCGATGCCTGCCCCAGTACTCCAGGTCCGGTGATTCGCTGTAAAAAATGTCCCCGAATGCGGTGTGGCCTGTGTCTGACGGCCGCGACAGCATAGCAAACCGGCCTCCAATCTTTCGAGGGAACAGCACCCCGTTCCGGTTATACGGAAGGGAGGCATTCTCCATCTGGTGGAAGGTCTTGAAATCATCCGTCCACGCGGTGCCGATTGTGGGGCCATGATAACCGTTGCACCAGGTTACATAATACCTGTCATCAATGAACGTCACGCGCGGGTCGTAGCCGTATACCCATTCCGCCACTTCCGGGTCTGCCCCTTCAAAACGGATGGTGTCCGGGCATATCTCCCACTTGAATCCGTCCTTGGAGAACCCCGCATGCAGTGTCATCCTTCGGTTCTTGTCATCCACCCTGAACACCCCGGCAAAGCCATTCCCATAAGGCACTACGGCGGAATTGAAGATACTGTTGCTGTCCGGCAGAAGGTCTCTGGGAATCACAGGATTAGCAGAATAACGCCACAAAACGTCCTTGCAGCCAGAAGGTCTTTCTTCCCAAGGCATATCGGGCAGTGCAGCGCCCTTGATTGTAAGCTTATTCATTGATATGCAGTTCTTTTTGTATTTGTTTTATCTTGTTGGAAGTCAGCGGATAGAATGCCAGGCAGATGGCACCGAGAAGGGAGCCGATGGCGGGTATCCAGCTCATCAGGGCGCGGATTGCAGAAAGTGTTTCCGGGGCTTGGACCGTCAGGGTTTTGTCATAGTTAAACCAGGCGAGAACCTGAAGCAGAAGGAATCCGCCTAGTGCTCCTCCAAACTTTTGCGCCATGGAAGAGGATGAGAATATGAGACCGATGCTGGAAGTGCCGTTCTTCCAGGCCGACCAGTCGGCCACATCGGCCATCATCGACCAGATAAGTGGGGCGCTGATGCCGATGCCTAAACATATAAGGATTTGACAGGCAACCAATCCCCAAAACCCGGCACGTGTGGCTGGAAGGAACCATATCACACAACTTACCAATGCCATGAAAAGCAGGCAGGAAATGAATGTGTTTCTTTTTCCAAGCCGCTCAGAAACAGGAACCGCAAGTGCTACTCCAGCCATCTGGGCCAATTCTCCTATGGTTAGGAATACCGCGCATGTAATCAATGCCTTTCCGCCAAGGATATTGGAAAAGTAATAGGCTGCTGCGCCGCCTCGGATGGATCCAAAGATAAGTTGGCCGATGCCTGCGCCAAGCAGCAACCACCAAGGACCGTTGTGAAGGAGTGCCTTCAAATCCTTTCTGATAGATGTCGGTTTCTCCTCTTGAGCAGGCGTCACACGTTCCCTCGTGAGAGTAAAGCAGCCTATGAACAATACAGCGCAGATGAACGCAATGATGGACACAACGCCCGTCCACTGCATGGGCGTTGCATTTCCAACGCCTCCTCCGGGGACGCTCCGCTCAAACAGCCAGAAGATGCCCATCGCAATAAAGCTGCCGATATAGGCGAAGAACATCCTGTAGGACGAAAACACAGACTTTTCCCGGCTGTCATCCGTAACCACACCAAGGAGAGCCCCGTATGGTACGTTGATAGCCGTGTAAACCGTCATCATCAGGATGTATGTTACATAAGCATAAACGAGCTTGAAGGTATAGGATGCATTTGGTGTATAGAATGATAGAATTCCAACCACCGCAAAAGGAACTGCGACCCATAGTAGCCAGGGACGATATCTGCCCCACCGGCTACGTGTCCTGTCTGCAATCAGTCCCATAACCGGGTCTGATATAGCATCGTATATCTTTGTAAACAGCAGCAGAAGTGCCGCATGGGCAGGTTTCAGGCCGAAAACATCGGAATAAAAGATAGGAAGGTAATAGGAGAATATCTTCCAGAACATACTGGAAGACATATCGCCAAGGCCGTAGCCTATCTTTTCACGATAAGAAGTGAATTTGGCCATAATTGTTTCTAATTATAATACGAGAAACAAGAGCCATCTTTCCAACAAATGTAACTAAGTATCCTGACGGAATTGAAAAATAAAGCCCTATGTTATTAGGCATAGGGCATAAACAAAATGGAGAACAGACATCAGTCTTCTTCAGATTGGTCATCTAGCACACCAGATTGAAATCTTTGTACATTTTCCATTACTGTTTCAAGGTCATTCTCTTTTTGGAAGTATGACTCATCTTTGTCAGAAACATCAATGACGTCTTTTACCACTCCGTTCTCATAAGTTACTTCTAACAGAAGCTGGATATCCTCGTCAGCATCAAAATTAAAAGTGTTGTAGTTTCTATCGAGATAGCAAGCAGCTCCCCAAGTTCCTAAACCATGAATTCCTGCGATATAGAACTCTTTGACTTTGGTTCCAGTCCATTCTTCCTCTTGGGGAATAGCTTTTTTCATACGTGCCACGATAGCATAGTCTTTAGCCAATACATTTCGAAGTGTGCTACTCCACTCTGTATCACGATCGATGTGTAACCTTTGAGTAAACAGATACTGCCTTAAAGGAGAGTGTATATCAAAGAAAACACCATCTTTGTTTTTCCATCTGATTTTTGCTTCAGAGCGCTGCCCTCGTGGAATAATATCAAAACGGCGGTCCGGATATTTCTCCTTTAATTCATTAATTGCAGGGCGTTGTCTTGGAAGACATACCCAAATGATGTTTTTAGCTCGGTTGTCGGCTTCAAGCATATTGAAAGTGAAATTAGAATATACTTTGAATTTTGCCCTAACCAAATTCATCATTTTTGCTATTTTTGAAATAGCTTTAAAATCCTCAAAGAATACGTTGGGTTGTAATCGGCGATGCCAAAAATGCTCATCGTCATCCGATGCCATCCACTTTCGAGGGATAGGGGGATAAACAATTATTGTCTCAGGGCGATTTGTATTCTCAACTGATCCAAGACTCCAAAACATTTTCAGTTTCTCAACCTTGAAATTATGATTCTGTTCAGCGAGTATTACCTGATAAAGGTGATGAGTGAACTCTTCTTCGAAGTCGTGAGAATTTTTAAACGATTTCATCAAGGCATTATGATTCTTTCCCAATCGTTTTTTCAATTCTAATAATTGAAGGTATTGAGTATCTTTTAGGATTTTTTTGTCTTCTTTAACTGCCTTGCAATATGTTAAAAAGATAAATTTCCTTTTTGATTCTATCATTGCATTGACTTCTCTCTCTGTATTTGAAAGAGGCTCACCTTGTTCCAAACTCCCATATCTTTTATTAAGGATTAAAAGGAAGAAATCACACGTGGCGACCTTCTCATTTATCCTTTTCTGAATAGATACTTCAGACATGTCCGGCGGGAATTTCTCCCACATTATCACATCTAAGCATACATGGATAGTCTCACGTAAGGTACGACTCGCGTCATTAATAATTCTTTCCGCGACGGCTCTTTCTTGTTCCACATCTCCAGGGGAGGAAATGAAGACCCGGTAATGTTTGTAAAGTGGCATAGGCTGTATTATTATAAGTTAGCTTTTAATTATCTTGATAAGATCTTCTGTTTTCTCAATATCGATAATATTTGCAAGAGCATCGGTAAGATCTTTTCTGGTGCTATGTCTATTGCCAAGAATGATGGCGAGTTCTCTTAGTCTGGCCAGTTTTTGTGGCTTGATTATTCTGCTGAATACAGCCTCGTTAGATTTAATCACATCAAGAAAGACATCAGTCAAGCCATCATCGAAACGCGCAAAGATACGTTTGATTACTGGAGCTGCTGAATCTGAATAAAAATCTGTACGCGACCAGTTATAGCTATATCCGTTATAACCTATATATGTCATTACCAGACTGGAGACATATCTTCTTTTAAGTTCATCTGGAATAATAGTTCCAAGTCGTTCCAAATACTTGACAGATTTGCCTTCTGCTGCCCACTGATCAAGACTGTCTTCAAGAGCTTTGATAGCGGGTTCAAACACCATTTTTCTAGTTGATGATGATGCATATCTCAGTCCATTTGGTACAAGAAGAATAAAGTCTATGGCTCTTTCAATTTTAGTTTTGTCTCCAGCAATTATTTCAGAATCAACTCGTTTGCCCAGTTGCATACGTTGTTCTTTATCAAGGATTTCCCAAAGAATCGGGAAGCAAAATTGGATATTGGATTTCAGCTCTGCAGAACTGCTGTCATGTATATATGATGCATAGAACTTATTTGCCAGCTCATATTTGTATACATTTGGAAGATCGCTAAAAGCCATATCGATTGCAGCCGCGTTCTTTTCAAACTTGGTGCTATCCATAACGGCAAGATACTTGTCTATGTCAATAATCGGTGCGGGATACTCTTGGGACAGAACGTATTTATTACAGTCCGTAATCATATCCAAGACTTTGAAGATATTTGGATCGCTACTAGATGGATGCCCATCAAATATATTTCTGGTTTCGCGGGCCTGATGTAGCATTCTTTTGGCTTCCCACCCGATTACTCCTATTCGGTACGAGCCTTCAATCAGATCATAATCAGTAACATAATCTTGAAAATCCTCATATGTCTTTATGACCTTTTTGGGAGACACTTCTTTATTAAACAAATCAATGCTCCTGTGAAATACTTTTTTTCTCAAATCGTCAACAACTGCGTTCCAATAACAACCAATAGCACTTCTATAGCCACCGGTTGGAAGGACTTTTAGAGCTTCTTTTATGTAGGGGCTACCAATGACTTCTTCCCTTACATTAGTGAGTTCTTTACTCAGAAGAGCAAGCTCTTCTTCTTTGACTGTTGGTGTTGTTGGCTTGGCAATGATAATTCCTTTTTCACTCATAGATGTTATTGAATTAGTGGTTAATAAATACAATTAGGGAGACATGCAGATTGTGCATGTTTAGTTGACAGGAAGCAAGACGCAACCTGATTATATCTGTATGCTACTTATTAAAGCAGATACAATAGCCTAAAGATATAGGCCTCAAGAAAAGAAAGAAATAATGCATTGGCTCATCGTGTTATAGGGGTATTTCTACCTAATAATACGATGAAGGGGGAAGATGTTTCGCAAAAAATGAATATTTTTTTGCAAACGGGTAGGAGCTAGTTTAACTCCTTAAGTAGGGTGATAAGAATAATGATAGAAAGATAGTCTTTCAAAGATATGCGGAGCCGTTTGAGGACAGCATGGATATCTTTTGCGACGCGGCTATACTGGATTCCCATCGCCTGGGCAATCTCTTCGTAAGAGAGGCCTTCGACGCGATTCTTCAGAAACGCTTGCTTTTGTTCGTCAGGAACTTTCTTTAAGCTTTCGCGTGCAATAGCTAATATGTCTTCTGTAAAGAGTTCTGATGGATCGGTGTTTTGAATGGTCTCGGTGAACAATTCCATCAGTTCGCCTTCTTTGTTAAGAAGCGATTCTCTGATTTCATTGTTGTGACGTGCCGATTTACGGTAGTCAAGGCAAGCATTCTTGACAGTCTTGTACATATAAGCAAGAACACTTTCCGAAATGATAGAGTCTCTTTTTTCCCATAATTTGGCGAAACAATCGCTGACGATATCCCTGGCTTGTTCATGGTCTCCCACATATGAATATGCCAAAAACTCGAAGATCTCCCGATTCTCTTTGAAGAGGTCTTCATACAACTTCTTGGATAATGTTTCGTCTCTTAGCATACAATTAACAAAGATAATAAGATTTTGCCAAATCTGTAACATTCTTTTGGCCCAATTGGTCATGGTAAAGAAGTTGCGGTTAATTTTTTTTTCGACAAACCTTGCAATTATAGAAGGAATGTGAAAAAAAATGTAGAAATTCGGGAAACCTTGCCAGACTTTCTCGTATTATAAGTGAACGCGGGAAAGATGACAAGTTCAAAACAACTTGAAGTCTTTAACCATTTTGATTATGAGAGTAGATAACGAATTACTTTACAAGTTCTTCGCCAAAGAAACTTCTTTGGAGGAGGCTAATTCTATTGCGGCATGGGCGAAGGAGAACAAAGCAAATGAAGAGCAGTTTCAAAAGGCGTTTAGACTCTTCCTTGTCAGCCAGATGGCCTTAAAAGGAAACACTGCGGAGCAGGTGGCTGATAAACAATCTAAACGCAGACATACAAGAAAGATTATTCTCACATTTGCAACTGTTATGGCCACTGCGGCGGCTATTGCTGTCGGAGTGTTCATTGGCGGCCATCTCCAAGATGATTCAACGCTTAAGGATTCCGTTTTGACGACAGAAGCCAAGTTGGGGAAGATGCTTACGCAAACACTTTCCGATGGAACTGTCGTAGAAATGAATTCCGGAGCGAGAATTGAGTATCCGGCAGTATTCCTTGAAAAAGAACGCAGGGTTAAACTTGAGGGGGAAGCGGTTTTTGATGTTACTCACAATGAAGATCGCCCGTTTGTGGTTGAAACGTTTGCATACGATGTCCGTGTTTTGGGAACCAAGTTTGACGTTGTTGCCAACCAGAAGGACAATGAATTCTCTGCAACTCTTATTGAAGGAAGCATAGAGGTTATTGATAAAGCCCAGGTAGTTAAGGCAAGGCTCGCCCCCAACCAGGTAGTCAAAATGGATGAGAACGGGAACTTGTATTCCGCAGATTTCTCTGAGGCTAAAGACAATATGGCTTGGCGAGATGGTCTGATCTCTGTTGCCGGGGTTGGATTTATGGATATAATGAAGCGTCTGGAAAAAGGTTTCGGAGTATCCATCATGATTGACATGGCCCATATTCCGGATGAGGTACTTCCTTACGGAAAAATAAGGATTAATGATGGCGTTGTGTCGGCGTTTGACGTCCTGAAGCATCACTACGATTTTGAGTACGAGTACGACGTCCAAAAGAACTTGTATATAATCAAGTAGCTGAATTTGAGGCCGCCGGCTCCTTTGATTGCCGGATGGCAGGTAGGAAAGACTGCCCCGCATTAAAACACTATAATTAATAAACAAGCCTATGAAGAAAGGTCTTCTTCAGTGTTTTTGTTTGGTGGTTTCAGTGGGACTCGCCTTACTGCTTCCATCAGGAATTGTAGCTGCGCAAGATGTCCAAGTTACTTTGGACATGAAGGATACTTCCCTTGAGAAAGTGCTTGGCGCTATTGAATCGCAATCGAGGTATCTTTTCTCTCCATCTTCAGATGTGAATGTCAAGCAAAGTGTAACGATACAAGTATCAAATGCAGGGATAAAAGAAGTCTTGACATTATTGAAAGCGCAGACCGGTCTTGACTTCTCAATAGAGAATGCTACTATATTTATCACAGTTCCCAAGCAGCCCGTTTCTAGGACCGTGCGTGGTAAAGTGGTTGACACATCAAATATTCCTGTACCAGGGGTGTCTGTCTTTGTGAAAGGAACAACCCTGGGTACAACAACAGATTTGGATGGTAATTTTTCACTTACTATTCCAGGTGAAATGCTCGGTGGCCGGTTAGTTTTTTCTTCTATCGGTTATGCCGAAGTTGAAATGTCCATAGGCAATCGCCGTACATTTGATGTTACCATACAGGAGGCGTCTGTGGAGCTTGAGGCAACCGTTGTTACTGCTCTTGGGATCAGAAGAGATCAAAAAGCATTGAGCTACAATGTTCAGGAGGTAAAAGCTGACCAAGTTACCACGGTGAAAGATGCTAACTTCATCAATAGCCTTAACGGTAAAGTTGCGGGCGTGACCATCAACGCCAGTTCTTCAGGTGTGGGTGGCGCTTCAAAAGTGGTGCTGAGAGGTAATAAGTCAATCTCACAGTCATCCAATGCCCTCTATGTAATTGACGGTGTGCCGATGTACAACTTCGGAGGCGGTGGCGGAACTGAATTCGATTCAAAGGGCGCTACGGAATCTATTGCCGACATCAACCCGGAGGATATTGAGAGCATCTCGGTCCTTACCGGTGCAGCGGCGGCAGCACTTTACGGCAGCGAAGCTGCCAATGGCGCCATCATGATAACTACCAAGAAGGGGCAAGCTGGAAAAATGAATGTCTCTTTCAGCAGCAACACTGAGTTCCTGAGCCCTTTTGTACTGCCTGAGTTCCAAAGCCGGTATGGAACTGGGCTTAATGGCAAATCCGGCGACCAGACCTTCAGTTGGGGAGCTTATCTTCCAGAGAACGCCCGTTATAATTACAATCCACGCGATTTCTTCCAGACTGGCACTACCTTTACCAATGCTTTCTCTCTGTCCGGAGGAACGGATAAGAACCAGACCTATTTTTCCGCTGCTGCGGTTAACTCCGACGGTATCATTCCAAATAACAAGTACGACCGATACAACTTCACATTCCGGAACACCACTTACTTCCTTCATGACAAACTGCGTCTGGATTTCAATGGCAGTTATATCATGCAGAAGGACCAGAACATGACCAACCAGGGTGTTTACGCAAACCCTCTTACCTCCATCTATCTTTTCCCTCGCGGAAACGATTTCTCAGTGTACCAGTCTTATGAACGCTACAATCCGGGAACGAAGATGATGGAGCAGTTCTGGAGCGATGCACTTGCAGGAGACCTGCGTATGCAAAATCCTTACTGGATAGCTTACAGGAATCTCCGCAATAACAACAAGCACCGCTATATGCTTAATCTGACGGCAT
>Ga0310697_10000113_pt1 | contig 110371 bp, 115 predicted proteins | sample 172DNAGHGlowgp2_FD_203883 | JGI IMG/M metagenome (GOLD analysis project Ga0310697, IMG submission 203883) | Sheep rumen microbial communities from Palmerston North, Manawatu-Wanganui, New Zealand - 1728 DNA GHGlow gp2 (v2) (version 2) | ecosystem: Host-associated > Mammals > Digestive system...
AAACCCCGGTAAATACCGAAAAATAATTCAAGACCCGAAAGGGTCTTTTTTTATCCTTAAGCTTTCCGGATTCCGATTATATAAGATCATAAGAGATATATTAATAAAAAAAATAAGAATTATGAAAAAGATGATTGTAATATTGGTTCTTGCTCTGATGACAAGCTGCGTTCGCAATGTAAATTCATCAACAAGTGAACCTGTTGTAGAGTATACTTCTGTTAAAGGAGATTCTCATGGATTTATCACACCGGAAGAACGCGGAAAAATTGGTACGGTGAGAGAATTTAAGTACAATGGTCACCAATACATTCAGTTTGATATCATCTCCACACACGGAGGCCGCAGTGGGGTCGTACATGATCCGGACTGTCCCTGTCACAACGGTTCTAACGAATAATCTGCAGCTATGGAAGTCGCAAAATACTGGGTCATTCAAGACCAGAACGGACACTTTTACCGCATGACTTCATACGGAAGCTGGTTCTTTGACGAGAACTTCTCGAAGGCAAAGCACTTCACCAGCAAAGGCAGAGCAGAGTCCGGAATAAAGCAGATCTCTGGCTGGGCAGAGGCAACCAAAACCACTATGACTGTCCGGTCCGTAACTGTAACTTTAGACTAAAAATATAATCCGCAATAATATGAACAAGACAGACGTAAAAAACATTAAAAGCTTGCTCAAGTGGCGTGAATTGTCCCGTAAAGTGAGCAAAGGCGCCGACTACGACACGGCCGGCGAGATCAAATTTGATGTGCTTTCTGAGTACTCAGATGATGAGCTCAATCAGAAAATGCAAGAGTTCGAGGAAGCAGAAAAGAGAAAAGCTGCTGACAAGTTCCGCAGTCTCGTTGATGCATTCTTCAAGAAGTGGGGCGATGAAGGCGACAACATGATAGTGCTGAGCGGCGCATACGTCCCAGAGAGAACGACCTATGAAATGGAAGATCCAGTGAACGACATCTACTGGGACCGTAGCGATTACAACAAACTGTACCACGCAGTCGGCAGCCAGCAGCCGAGCAACAGCTATTTTGCTGTCTGTGATCTTCCCGAAGCGGAGAGAGCAGATAGAGAAAAGCTGTGGGATAAGTTCTGGACAGACATGGAACCAATCCGTAAAGAAGCAAGAAAGCTCAAGATTCCGACAGCAGAGAAATACTGGGAGGACGACAACCATGCTCTCAACGAATGCTGGTACGGCGTAATCGGAGTCATGAAAGACTACCGCATCGTATCTTTCGTCATCCGAGACGACGGCATGCTGTGCGACGAGGAAGGATACGAAACCTTCTACAACTCTGTAATCACACAACTGTAAAATCAATAAAACATGAAAAAATCAACAGCATTAGCAATCATCACCCTCCTCTTCATCGTATTCATGTCCGTGATCGCCCTGACGGGCTGCACCGAAGGTCAGAAAAGAGGCCTGAAGGACATCAAGTCAGACTGGGGAGGAGGAATCGAACGCACCGCCGTTCTGATGGACTACAACGGCGACACAATCAAGACTTGGCACGGAAAATTCGACATCCGCGACTCTGGATCGGACAACCAGATTTTCTTTGATCTCGACGGAAAGCGAGTCTGGATCCAAGGAGGCATCTTTGTTTCGGAAGAAAAATAATGATAATGAAAAATAATCAAAGACCCGAAAGGGTCTTTTTTAATCCTTAAGCTTTTCCGGATTCCGATTATATATGATCACAAAAAACATATTCAATAAACTACAAAAATAATGGAAAACTCAATAACTCTTGTAGGAAAATACACCAAGGCCGAAATTTTCGCTAAGACTATCGAGGAAGGCGTATATACTCAGGTGTATGATATCATCAACAATCCGGCATTCTTGGGTAAGAAAGTGGTATTGATGCCGGACGTTCATGTGGGGGCAAGCGGACCCTGCGGGCTGGTAGCCGAGATCGGAGACTGGATTTGTCCGGAACATATCGGAGTAGATATTGGGTGTTCTGTGACTATGATGATGTTAGATGGATTTATTCCTGAAGATAAATTAGTTTTATTAGAACATCGAGTCAAACAAGCTGTTCCTATGGGATTCAATCTTCATAAACACACTGTTATAGAGGAAAAAGATTTCTTCAAGTTCTTAGGCACGGAATTTATGAAAGCCAGAACCCTGTGGCCGGAAGTTTTCGATATTGAGCATCTCCCTAACATAGTCACGGAAAAATGGATTGACAAACAACTTAAAAAACTTGGAATGGAACCTGGGGTTTTCTATAAATCATTGGGGACTATTGGTGGAGGAAATCACTTCATTGAATACGGAGAATCCAAATTAAACGGAGCTATCACTATGCACTTTGGGAGCCGGAATCTTGGAGTCAAAGTCTGTAAATACTGGATGAAGAAAACCACTAATCCTATGACAAAGGCGGAAGCTCAAAAAGTTGTAATAGACTTTAAAAAAGAATGGAACCGGACTCATAAAAGTGATATGCACGGATTCAACGAAGCTCTTAAAAAGGAAATGCAAGAGCGCAAGAATAATTTTATCAAAGGTTACCTTACTGGCGAGGACATGAAAGGATATTTAGCGGATATGGTTTTTGCTCAAGCTTATGCTAAGTACAATCATAAGACTGTTAAAGACATTATTTCTAAGATTCTTTCAAAAATGCATCTTCCTAAGATTGACAAAGTGATTACCTGTACGCACAACTATATAGATTTCCGGGATCACTACATCAGGAAATCATCTATTTCAGCACACGAAGAAGAGGAAGTTATAGTACCATTGAATATGAGAGATGGAACTATTTTTGGAGTAGGAAAAGGAAATGAATATTGGATGGATTCTTGTTCGCACGGCGCCGGCAGAAAGATGTCTAGGAATGAAGCTAAGAAGAACATCACTTTAGAAGAATTTCAAAAATCCATGGAGGGTATCGTCACCACTTCCGTAGATCAAACTACCATTGACGAATCTCCAATGGCCTATAAGGATACGGATGAAATCATCGAAGCCATACAAGACACTATAGATATATTAGCGGTATTCATTCCTAAAATATCTTGGAAGGCTTCCGAAGAACCTCAAAAATAAAAGGTCCCAAAGGGGCCTTTTTTATTGCTTAAGAATTTCTTCTATTGAAGTTTTATATGGTACCATGCGCTTTTTAATAGTATAGAACGATAACATATCTGCAGTGACCTTAAAGTCGTTTGGATTCGTAATAGTATATATCTCCGTAAAATGTTCCCATCTAAACTTCGAAAATTTAGAATATATATCTCTTATCTGATTTCCGGTCAGTATAAACCACACGCCCCCTTCTTCCGTCTGACATCGATCGTATTTGTTCTTGCTAAGAAATTCAAATATTTCTCCTACCGACCATATGGCGTAATATCCGGAATTATTACCAGGTACACCTCCCCGTTTCCCTATTATAGATTCGCTGATGTGTTTCATTGTCTTAGAATTTTGTCTTAAATATTTATTCTACCACTACGTATTAAACTAAAATCATCTGGATAATCGAGCAGTTCATAAGGATATTTTATATTGTGCTGAGATATAAATTTCAAAATAGTCTCATTATATCCGTTTGGTGTCCAATAAATATCACAATCAATATGATTGGTATTTAATTGTAATTTTGAAAAATCTCGGCCAGGACCAGTAAATATTAACGCCCCTTTCCCATTATTTAATTCGCATTGGTTAATGAAATGTGTATTGGATATAGAAAGTATAGCATTATCAAGCAATTTAATATCCCATCTTGTATGCGGTATGATTACGTATATATTGTTTTTATCGGTAAAAATTTCTTGAAATTTGTCTTGTTTGGTCGGGATTGATCCTTTCCGTCCTATTATAGATTCTCTTATGTGCTTCATTTTTCTTCTAATCTTTCTCTTAATTTTTCTGGTGTGTATGTATCATAGAAAATATCAAAATTTTTATCAAAAATAGACTTCCAAAAATACATGCCATCTTTTGAGTCGGACCAAGGAAATGCACAATCTAAACCGAATTTTTGCAGACTTTCTAAATCAAAATCTTTTCTAGTCAAATATGTTTCATACAATGCTAACGTGATAATCTCCAAAGGATATCCTTCTATTTTCCCTTTAGCATCTTTCTTGGTTAAACCATATGGATTTGGCCACACCAGCGCTCCTTTCCGTCCTATTATAGATTCATTTATGTGTTTCATAATCTGCTTATAGTTTCTTCGGTTAATATCTTAAATAATAGACCATTTTTTTGGCAGAATTCCATAGCCGCCGCCCACTTGCTCCGGTTCCGGATGTATTCCTTCCAGGCATATCCGTTAGGATCAAATGGAGTCTTCGGAGGTAGGGTCTGGTTCTTGGGCTTGATTTCTATCAGCACTTGGGATCCGTCATCCATAATCACAAAAAAATCCGGATAATAACGATGAGATTCTCCGTCGAGTTTATTTATATATGGTATAGCTAGGCATTCCGATGCCCAGCTTTTTACTTTAGGGGTATTTTCTAGCCAATGTATGAATATCTTCTCATAAGAACTTCTATATATTATAGGTTCCCGAGATTGAGATTCTAAAAGTTTCTTGCAAGACCCCGGATTGATGTATCCTTGTTGAAATCTCTTTTTGGATGGCCGGACTTGTTTGATATTCATATTCGATTACTGATAAATCTGAAACATTCGAAAAGATTCTTATAAATGTCAATATTTACAGTTCCGATTCGCTTTACGATTTCAAAACGATCAGGACTGGTTGCGTAATTTTTGGCTTTTAGAGGAAGATTCGAGATCTTATTTACACCATATATTAACTTCATACTCTCGCAGAAAAATCTTGGTTTCCCCATACCATCTTCTTCCATCCACATTATGACATCTCCACCGATTCTTATAAGACTATTTACATATTCTTTTGCTGTATCTAATCCAGGCAGCTTTAATATCTCATCTATGTGATTTGCATATTCTTCTTGAGTCAAATACAAGACAGTATGGTCTTCTATTTTTGGATTACCCTGCGTATGATCCGATCTCATAAGATATATCGGGGATGTCGTCCCGCCTACACCTTTTCTTCCTATTATAGATTCGTTAATATATTCCGATAGTCCCACATAAGATTCGTTTTTACGGGCGGTACGAAATTCGGATTTAGTAGCATATCCGACCTCTTTACCATTCCGAGTCCGGACATAAGTCATACCATGTCCCGTTTTTTTCCGACGAGCATGGATTTCCGATCCGTCTTTAGCTTTAACTATCTGTTCCTTGGGTTCTTTGTTAGAAATATTATCCTTTTTTATGAGATTTCGATCAAACTCTAAAAATTCCGAGCCGTTTTTCTTTATATATTCTTTTCCGGTCTTTCTCAGATCTTTATCTTGCATAATTTTAGAAAAGTTCTTTTGAAAATCTTTATCGGAGACATCGGAAAAATCGGGATCGATCCGAATCTTACCTTTCTTGTTATACATAGATTTCATCAGATTCTCATAATTCTTTTCCAGCTCTTTTTTCTTTTTCGGATCTTTTTCTGCTTCTATAGAAGCCTTCATGCCGGCAATGGTAGCTTCGTTTCGTTTTCGCATGATATGGACGGTGGTAGCGGTAATAGCAGCGGCCGCAATAGCTACTCCGGCTATTATAGCGGTTTTTTTAGGACCATCGGAATCTAAATATCTACCCCATCCCGTCTTAACGGTATAATCAAATGTCTGATGATATTCCGTACCGGTTGCCACAGTCTCAGCTTTCACTGGACCAAACCAGGCCCAATCATTATCCTGCTTAGAATAGGTATGGTAGACGTGGCGTCTTCTTTTCCATTCCGATCGGCTGAGTGGTTTGGATGATATTTTATCATATTCATTTTTTGATACCTTCTTAGTCCTGCCTTTACCCATATCTATGGTATAGGTATCCTTGTGAGATTCGGCATCTTTCTTTTCTTTATCATATTCGGCTGCTTTGCGATCAGCTTCTTTCTGAGCCTCCTCATATTCTTTCCGCGTATCTTCTTCCCGTTTGGCTATAGCATTTCCGAGTTCCTCAACCGTCTTATATCTCTTTCCGGTCTCCCAATCGCAATACGGAAATTGCGACCGCTCGCTCACCGGGATTCGACGGTCCTCTACATGGCTGCTCAGACGGCGCCCTTCTAAATTCATTTCTAATATATTAGTCTTCATCATCTTTGTCGGATATTTTTTCTAGATGGGATTCCGTTTTCTTTAAAGTTTCTTTACATAGTTCTATCAGATTATTCAGATCCGTCTTAGACCAATGACTGTCTTTAAGCTTGTCTTTTACAAATTCCTCAATATCATCGCCCCCGTCACTATAAAATCCTTCTATTAAAGAACTTACTATCAATATTAATTGATCTTTTTCTTTTTCCGGAATATCCATTTTGGTTTCAAATATAAAATTTTTTATATTTTTCATATTTTAGAATTTTATTTTCCCATCATATACATTGTCGATTATATCAGAATATTTAAGAACATCGGACATGTATTCTATATGATAATCCAACCATGTTATGACATCTCCGATTTTATGGGGAAATATAGAATATATACAACAATCTACCTCTTGATTTATATGAACCTTTTTAAAATCCTCTCCGGTCCCCACGAATATTACTTCCCCACCAGACAGATATACCTCCTCTATGTTTACATTTTTCACATCCATTATAGTATTTGATATTTCGTCATAATCTTCATTATTAACTGGATATACTATAAATATGTTTTTAGGATTCCGATATATGGCTTTAGCAAATGCATTATCCTTATCCGGAATATTATAATTTCCTCTCCGTCCTATTATAGATTCATTAATGTGTTTCATCATATTTGGTTTATTTATAACTCCAAATTTCCTGACCTGTTGTTCCAACAGAAGCCATTTTTAGAATTTCGATATCAGTCTGTATGTTTTTTATATTTTTACGATCAAAAATGTCGGATATATGACTTTTGACATATTCCGGATCCGCCCGCCAGATGCTCACCACATCTAAATCGTATCCCCGACCAGCTTCATTGCTGAATTCTAAATTATTGTCATATTCATAATCCGGAATATATCCTGATCCGAGTAAAACAAATTTACTATAGATGTCGAATTTATTATCAGCATATTTCTTTCTGATTTTTTTATCAAAAACCACTATCCAGAACTCTCTATTCGCAGTTTGAACGATATCAAAATCCTTTAATAACGATTTCGGATTTGAAAATGATGCGCCCTTTCTTCCAATTATAGATTCATTAATGTGTTTCATAGTATTACTTTTTATATAGATAAAATGTTCTTCCGGCCATATTAACAAAAATTATATCGGCTTCCATTGGTTTGCAAATAGGTGCCTCTCCAAATTCTTCAATTTGAAATGCACCGCATATATATTTTTGTTGTCCTATTTTTTCATAAAGTTCATCAAGATCATTCCAAATTTGCATCAGAAAATTTCTATCTTTAATATAACCTTCATAATCATTGACATTCACCGGTCCAAAATCTAACAAACAAGATGCAAATTCATTAAAATCTAATTTTTGCTCAATTTTTTCTAACCACTTATCAAATTTATCAAAATTATTATACAAACCCTTTGATTTAAGTTTCTTATCATCGAATATGAGTTCCGATATGAAATATTTATTTGGCGGATAATTTCCCTTCCTTCCTATAATAGATTCAGTAATGTGTTTCATGAGATATTTAATTGATTAAAAAATACAATAAAAAACAAGCGATCTTCCGGTCAGATATATAAATGGTCATCCTACAGAAGATCGCTTGTTATACGGAGGATATGAGTGTTATATCCTAGATATTTGCATGTACATGTACGGCACTATCCTGAGATGCGGATTCGGATCTAGGATATCCGGAAAAACGAAGTATAGGTATATTGAATATATCGATCATGCTTTCTAGGTCGTCGCCTGGGATGCTTATATAGGATGCAATATCTTTCGCTTTGTTGGCGGATGGCCTGCCTACTATGAAGTAATCGAATTTTTCTTGTTTATGATAGTAATACAAATCAATTACGCCGAAGAATCTAGATATGAGATTGTATCTTTCTTTACTTTTATTTCTCAGCACATTCATGTTTCTCTCAACAAGTTCTTCTATCTCTCTCCGTTCAGATATAGATGAATCAAATTGAGCTAACAGGAGTTCGGGCAGTTTCTCTTCAATATCATCGGATATGATATCGAATAAATTGTCTATTACTTTCTCATTGCGGAAAATACCACCTTTTTCACCAAATACTGATTTGTAGTCGATATCAGGATACATCTTTTTAAATTTATCGTTGATTGCCGCCGGACTCTTCATAACCGAAGACCGCACGCGAGCGTCATCACCCTTAAATTCAAATGCTAATCCCCCGGCATGTACATCCGCTTTGCCTTTGTCGATATCTTTCAAGATCAGACGGCAAAGGATCTCTCCCGCACCTCTGGTAACACTATTTCTGGCGGGTGCAAAAGCACATATCTCTTGTAATGTGTCGAAAGAAAATACGTTTTGGAAGTGGTCATATATATTCCCACCGTATCTTAAAATGGATGAATCCGGCACCGGAAGTTCTCCCTTTATCATCTGGATAAAGTTATTATAATCCCGATTGTTATCCTTTATGATCCGTACTACGTGCTTCCATACATCATCGATTTCCCGATCTTTGAAATATTGTATAATCTGATCTTTATCAACTCTTTCCTGAGAGACAAAACGGAGAACATCCATTAGGGCATCATCCGGAGTTATCTGTAACTTAGAAGATATTTCCGCTATAGTACTATCTCTATCAAATGCTTCGATTGAATACTGTTTTAAATTCATATTCGTTTTATTTTATATCGCTATATAATCGGGGTATAGAAATCTTAAGTAGTTTTTTTAGAATCCAAATTTATTTCTATATACACCATGCAGCTGATTCAGGGCGGCAAATGTGCCGGTAAGCTTCATGACTTTTCCTTTATAAGTGAATACCACGCCTTCGGCGGCACTCAGATTCTTATCTCCAATTCTTTTGATCTGAACCAGTGTCTTATTAATAGCATCTGGATCGTCGCTATCCATTATGGCGGTCCAGGCATGCAACATATCTTTTCTTAGCACATCCGTCACATAGCGCTCGCAGTTGGCATTGATAAATCCATCGCATATCTTCATAAAGTCTATACCTATGCCCATGAATAACTCATCAAGCGGTTCCATGACTTTTTGGACATATTCCTTTCCCGGTCCCTTAAGTTCTTCATAATGATCCGGATATACTTTCTTCAATTCGGTAACTCTAACGGTTTTGTCATCATTGAACCATCTGTTGAAGATCACATCCGTCATCTCGGTCATCCATTGGGGTTTGACTTCTTCAAATTTTTTCTTCTTCCATTCTTCTAGTGTTGCATTAAGATCTAAATCTAAATCTTTATATAGTTTTTTAATACCATCAATATACTTTTTCTTATAGCTTTCCGTATCCTCCATAGTTTTGATGATAATGTCTGGGCGCGGAGCTACCTGACTAGCATATACCCCGTGATTCACAATATCATATATGTCGTCTACATGCCCTTCTACTTTCTTATATTCTTCCCAACCCTTTTCTCCTCTCTTATAGATCACATATCCATGGAAAGCTACCATATCGCTAGCATATATCATTACATTGGTCTTGCCGGAAGTGATGCATTCGCAGTTGATAACCTTTCGGGTATCCGGTCTTGGATTGAAATATCGGGTTCCTAACTGTGAAAATATGCCTCGGATAATCTCTCCAGCCTTTATGAATACATCCCGGACTCTCGGATTCATAGCCCATTTGTTAGCCATATCTCCGATAGTCATACCACCTTGTTCGGAATTCAGGTCGGACTTATTGCGGATAAACACTACCTCGCCATCTTCATTCATAGTAGCATAGATATTGGTACCGTCTAGTTTCTCCTTGACATGTTCCAGTTTACCGGAGAATAGGGTTCCGACAAGATTGCAGAGTTCCTTGCCTGTAAGTTCCGTGTAATCATAGGGGTGTGCCATATGTCCGGCGGCTCCGCCTTCTAAGATCATATTCAAGTAACCTCTCAGGCTCCGGGATTCTTTCACTCCTCCTTCCAGATCTCTCAAGAACCTTCCGAAAGCATCACAGAACTCTCCGAACATACCTCCGGTGCCTTTGGGCATCATCTTCTCGAATGAGGATTGATTTTTCTCTAATATAGATTTTCGGACTAGTGATCCGCTTACTCCGGAGCTCCGCCCATTGCCTATATTAGGCTCTAGTTTGCCTTCCAGATCCGGAAAGCTCTTGATAAGAGTCTTGTATTTCTCTACCCGGTCGTCTCCACACATCAAATATTGTGGTTCATATTCGCCTTCCTTGACTTTGTTATTGAAGTCTTCTATGGCCTCATAGGCATTTTTGACATAGATAATATCTATTATATCTTTCTTATAGTTCCGCTTGACTATATCTAATTCTTTTTCAATAAGTTCGTTGGAAAAAGGTCGTTTCAGGATTTCTTTTTCTCTCTCGGTGAGATCTCCTTTGCCGGTCCTAGCAAATTCCGATACTCTTTCTAGTTCTTGCTTGGATATTTTTTTACCTTTGATCTTAGAAGGATCCCGATCCGATGAATTGATTCTATATATAATACAAGGCAATTCCCCTTCCAATATCATATTGAGATGGCCTTGAGTAAACGGCTGAAATCTACCTATAGTTATATTGACTTTCTTTGACATATAAAATAAGTTTTTTTATACCTTCCCGGTTTTAATAATTCTTTCTAATTCGTTTTGTGTATATGTGGGGAACTTCAAATATATATCAGGTAGTTGTGAGGTTTTGAATATCTTGATCACATCATTGTCCCGGTCAAATGAACATTTCAGATTATCATCGAAATGCGCTATATCACACAAATATCTGTCTTCATAAAATCCTGTGCGCATCTCTCCATCCTGGTCAAAATCAGCAATTAGGAATATTTTATAATCTCCACTCCTCCACAATACTATATCTCCCTCTTCAAGATTCTCTTTCCGGGGTAGAGCTTGAGAGACCCCGATAATGCCTTTCCGGCCTATTATAGATTCGGTTATTGATTTCATCAATGAATTTTTATTTGATTAAATAATATATTATATATCTGAAAACATATGCCCAGTAACTGTATTTTTTATACATAAAACACTAATAATGAGAGATACTTTTATAGATATTCAGGCAAGCCGCCCATATAATGGAGATCCGCCGTATATATTTAGATTCGATGAAGGACAATCCGTGGGATTGAATTATATTAAGAAAATCTGTATGGTTTCCGATAGCCCTAAGGCTGTTATCCAAACGGAAAAAGACCAGACTATATTCCGTATTTTAAAAATGTCCAAAGACCTTCCGAACGATATGGAGACGGTTAAGATGAATCTTAAAGTATATGCTGATCTGGAAAGTCTTATTGCCGCAGATAATGAATGGGAGTGCGAGGGATTCCAATACAACCTAGCTTACGACATCACACAGGGCGATCCTCCAGGCGAGCCTACTAAGTGGGTATATATCTATATGTTCTATATTCTCGGAAGATCAGAAGATCCTGGAGAATATACGGGAGCGTTTTGGATTAATGGAAGTGAATATCGCATATTAGCGGATTTTTATGCAGAAAATGAGATTTTAAAAGAAAATTTAAAAAATTTTGAAAGCAAACTTCCCGAAAGTATCCAGAAAGCGATTTATGAAAATGATGTTCACGAAGAACTGAATGATAATATCCTCATCAACCGAAAAAACAAAGAACTGTTGATGAACTATATGGATATTATGGGCAACAAAGGTTCTTATGATTCTATTTTGAATTCTATTAATTGGTTTGAATGGGGAGAACTTTTGAGATTGGAAGAATATTGGAAAAGATATCTTAATGATAACTTGGATTATGATTATTTCGCTACGGAACTCAATCATCAGCTCACTCCCGAAGACCTCCATCAGCTTGCCAATCATGTAAAAACCACGTTTATAGGAATACATTGTGCATTAAATCGTCTTCAGATGGTTGATGGAAAAATGGCCTATCAAGATAGTTTCGGCCGTACTAATATCCAATCTATGACCAGCTGGCAGGACATGGATGCCTCTCATATGTATGCCCCCGGAGACATGTATCGGTTATATGTCGAAGGAGATCATCTTATGGAACCCGCTATAATCGCTCCGATAAACTCCTTGCCGGGAGAGGAATGGGATGATTTAAATTCCTCCGACTTGAATCCTGAAAACATCGGACAGGGAACTCCGGCGGAGATTGGTACGGAAGAGGTTATGACAAGTGAGCAATTCGATCAATACTATCCCGGCACTATGAAACCAGGAAGCAATACTCCGGGGAACTGGGCGGAAGTAGATAATCCTGACGGGACCATAACCTGGATAGAAGTAACCGAGGGCAATACCGGGACTATACCTTCGGGTGCCAAGTTTTGGGAAATAAATTTCAATTATGTATATAATGAGCAAATGCCTAATGTATTAAGACAGTTTGCTATGTGGTCGGGACAGGATCTTTCTTTGAAGATGACAGTATTAGGTAATTTCTTTTCATCTTTCTTCATGCCTATACATCTTGACTTGATTCATTCTTGCATAGAATATTGGGCTTATGCTTATGCCCTGAAATTGATATATACCCAATCTTCGGATCAAAAAGGATATATAATCGGACCGGAAAGCTTCGATATGATATGGGATAGTGATCTCAAGATAGCTCCCCATCCCGAAACCAGAATATATAAAAATACACTGTTCAAGAATTATAATACGGAAAAAGTGTTCGGATTCTCTACAGATGTTTCGGATCACGAACTACCGGATTCCGGAGAGGATATTAAAAAATATAATGAAGATATTTTAAAATATTTTTACGCGGGAGAATGCTGCCCGATAAGATTCATAGGCAAGATATATTCAAAAACGGACGATCCCGATATATCTATATATGAACAGAAGCTGATATGGATCAGAAACGGTGGATCTAGCGAATTTATAAAAGACGATATTCCTTCTTATCACGAATATCATTTCTTCAAATACCTCAATCAGGACGACCCGGATGCCGATGAATATTATAAAATTAATGATTCGAACAGAGATTTATTGATAGAATATATTCAAGATCCGACACAAGGCATACCTAACGATGGGCATACATATTCAAAGAATTTCGGTGGCATAATATCAAATGTGAGCATAACTCCGGATGAAGAATATGTAAAAGACAGCATTACACAATATACTCACGGGCATTTTTATATGGAAGAAGATGGAAATATGTCACCTATAACGGATTCTAATAAAAGTGCTCTTGAAAAATCCCGTGCTAATACCTATTCGAAAATGGGGGTATTTAATTTAGATTTCAACATAGGATTCAAAGAATCCGGAAAATTCGAGCTCCGTATAGAATTCAAAGCTACCAATGGCCGGGTTTATTGCAAGACGTTCCATATAGATATATCGGACTTCATGCACAATAAGGTAGAGGTCATGAAATTAGTACCCGCGGAATATACGGATTGGGCCTCGGTAGAATCTCCGTTGAATTTATACCAGTATGCCGGTTTGCCCGAAAAGTTTGAAGACCGGGATGTCGCACTACAAAGTCATTTCTTCTCCACCGAGCATGCTGGAGATCCCTCTATGGCGGGTCTTAATCATACTATTATAGGTATTGTTGAAAAAGATTACCGATTCAACGGCGATCCGGAGTTTGATCACGATATGAATAAAACCATATGGCACAGGGAATCCGATTTGGATATGGCGGAAGGTATTTCGGGCCCGCGTTCGGAATCTCCGTTTGAGGGAGTTGTGATAAAATGGATGAGAGATGGGGAATCTGCTGTATGGAGATCTGATGATGACCCTAGCAAATGGCCGGAAGAATGGGGCGAGTATACTGAAGCAAAATCTGATGAGTATGCCGGTGTTAATATCCCGGATACTTATAAATCCGGAAGATTAAACAAACTAGTTTCCGATTTAGAAGATGTTTTTCCCGATTATTGGTGGAGTTGGGACAGAATCCAGATATCGAAAAGAGGTGAAATAAATGTTAAAGCATATCCATTTGATCCTTACCCAAAAGGAGAGGAGAAAGAATATCCGGACGAATATCCGGCACAATAAATAAGTTATCATGGCGAATCAAGTAATATTATTAGATTGGAACGGCAATCCGTTCACGGATATATATGAAGTTAGTTATATTGGCGAGCGATTGGCATTTGTGCCGCAGATTACAATAGGCGGCCAAAATCAATTAGAAAAAGATTTCTGGGTTAGGTATTATACCCTAAACGATGATAGTACCGAAATAACGGGGTGTGTTATGGTAGGCCCCGCTAGCTTGCCGGAAAATGATCCGCGACGTGTAGGAGAGAAAGGATTGACCCCAGACGCCATGCACGTGCTAGGATTGACGAATATCTATGATGAAGATGGTTTGATAGGCAGTGCCGGATCGACCAAAAAACTTATAACATTCGAGATATTCGACGACATGGAAACCTCCCCAGGCGTTCATGAACCAGATTTAAGATCCCCGATATGGGCTAAAGGAGGATTTACCTGGAATGGCAAGCCCGTTATAGATGAAGGTGTATTTGAAGAGCCGATTCCGATAGTTGCCGAAGGGGAAGGCCCGAAGCCATATATTTTTCAATTAAACCCGGCAAAACCTACCGTTACCTTTATTGGCGATGTAGAAGAAATAGAATTTGATCCTAATAATCCGGATGAAGTATATTATGCATCCGGCTATGAACTGGCTTATTCTAATGACTATCGGTTTTTATTCAGAGATGCTATAGAACGGCGGATCATAGCCATATCTGCGGAGAACCCCAATGACCTTGTGGTCTCCGGAAAAGGAGCCGAATCGGAAACAAAAACATATACCTCGGGAATACGTCCTTCTGATTTGCGAGTTGTTATGGGAGATAATCCCGGAGAAAATCCGGATCTTTGGAGAAATTTTGCTCCTTTATTTAAAATCAAAAGACAGATCAAACTTATCATTCGCGGACAGGTCGCGGAAGGTTCAGGAATAGGAATACCGGTATCGGCTACTAAAGTATATGATGGGAGGCCATTATGTCCGGTTGTTGAAAACAGCCAGTCCGGAGTAACCGTAGAATATAGTGAAGATGGCATTAATTTTAGCTCTTCTCCAATATCTATAACCGATGCCGGTACAAAATATGTCACTGTCCGGGTATCCGGAATTTCGGAAGAAGCTTTGTATGGATATTATAGTATCACCGTAACTCCCCGTCCCATATACATAACGTCGGATTCAGCTTCTTGGGATTATAATGGAGGAAAAAATACGTGTGACTGGGTGACCGTGCAAGGTCATTATGATGCGGAAACGAGTTCTCTCCGTATACCATCAAGATTCGAACCAATGGACCCCGAAGATCCGGATTACGACCCCGAACATCCTAGGATGACAGGGGATATCCCTCTTATAAAACCCGGGGATTATATGAAAGTGGAATTTAAAGGAGGACAGGCAGAAATCGGGTCTTCAAGCAATGCCTTTGATTTTGAAGTAATATCCGCTAAACCTAATAATTATGATATAAGGATAGAATTCGGCTTATTGAAAGTCAATCTTGGCTCGCAAGATATATATGTATTTATCCGTGGTAATACCAAGGGCACTTGGTATGATCCGGACGATTTTTCCGACCCTGCTACTAAAAACTACATCATCTGGGATAATAGTTTTATTCAGGAAAAAGATAAAGTCTGTACATATAATGGGGGGATCTGGACGACTACTGGCTGGCAGGTAGTGGCAGTAACCGACGATTTTTTGGTTTTACCTGATCCTTTTAATTTACATGAAGAAATATCCATACCCACCGGCAACGATTTGTCCGAAATATATGGAGTTAAAGATTTTGAATTTATAGGTAAAGAAACAGATGCGGAAGTTTCGGGTGTATATATTAACGATATCGTTGATAATGAAGATGTAAATTATTGGAAATCTGTAGAATACCGTTCTTTGTTATCCGCCGACAATTTTAAAAATATCAATACAGGATTTTCTTCAAGATACATTCATTTTGTAGTCAGTCCTAATAGGTTGCTGATATCTAAAAATCAATCGACAATATCCATTACCGGGCACCATAATACATTCGACTTCAATATGATCAAACCTTTGGGTGGAGACAATTGGATTCCAGAATTCAGAACGGTTGAAGGATGCGATTTTGTTGCGGATAACCCGATCTATGATACATCGGATATAATTTATCGCAAACCTAATCCCCGCGGCGGCAAAGATTTAACCAAGCCGCTTATATCGGCCGGTACGGTGAATGAAGAGAATGAAGATCCCGAAGATGGAAAATGGTATATGAATCTTGAAAACGACATTCATGACGGAGAGTCCGATAAGGACGCACCATTTGTTCCGGTTCCGCTAGAGGATCCGGATTATCCTAATAAAGGAAGCTTTATTAACACTAATAAGAATTTCGAAGTTTCATTTGATGTTGCGGAAGACGGTTGGATTTTAATAGAACCTATTGATGTCGAGGTATACATCCGGGGCACTCAAAAAACAGTGGTTTACGATGCAAATGAACATGACATTATCGGTACCCGAGAAGTTCCCGAAATTTGGTGGCGATCGGATTGTGTATTTTACAACTGGGAATCTATGGCGGAGGCTGTAGCCAACGAAGATACTTTAGAAAGTGGCGTGCATTGGATATGGCAATACAAAGAGCAAACCGAAGAATCCGAAACGATAGACAGTTCTACCCAAACTCTCAAATCTACCGAAAAAGAAAAAAGAACCACGTATTACCGGGCTATTCATGAGATGAAATATTTCGAGTGGGATGAAGATGGAGATACCGGAGAGCATACAGATATCAACGAGACGGACACAACCCCCGACGACTCTCAGTATTGGGAATCTGCGTCTTATCCTATGGAAGATTTGATTGAAAGCAATTTTTATGCAGATGACGAATCTGAATTCAACGAGAATCTGGATTATCCGAATCATATTTATAAAAACATCATACCGGAATTCATTATAATCGAAAAAGGTTCATTGACTATTACACCATACCCGGATACGGTATCTGTGTATATAGCTGGTGAGACCCTAGATAATCAAGATTATACCGGAAGCGAACAAACTGTATCCGGATATAAGTCTAAAGATACGGACACTCCGATATATGATCCGGAGAGCGATGAATATGTATCCGGACCTGAAGATCCCGAAGCCCGCGGTACTGATCCCGGAGTTTATGTAATGGGATTAAGTTCAAATGATTTTAAAAATATTAATAAAAATTTCTCTAAAGTCGTATTTATTGTAGTCGATGGATGGATCCAGATTGGAAATACCGATATAGATCAGGAAGTCACTGGTGAAGAGGCAAAATATAAAATATTTGACAATTCCGCTTTAGAGATTGAAGATCCTGCTGGCGTATCGAGTCCAAAAAGATATGAACAAAATCCCGACTATGACCCAAGCGACCCGGATTCTTCCGAATGGATCGAAAAGTCCGGAAATCTCGAGGTCTATGACAGTGGGAATTATCAATTCAAAATAGAATCGAACAAGACGGGCAGTGTTCTGGATATTAAGACTTCCGGAAAAATAATTCCTTTATATTTATCTATTTCATCAGCTAGCGAGACTTGGATATATGATGGAGAAGCTCACCACAACCATGATATATCCATGAAATTGATTAATTCCGAAAATGCTCTTAATATAAATTCTGCTTTAGATTTTGCTAATGAAATTACAAGCACGATAGAAGAGTCCTCTATGCCCGAAATCCGAGAGACTGGAACTATTTCAAATGAATTTGCAATCGGAAATGTGAGTGATCTATTCGATGCAAATGTCCAAAACAAGAAATATGTCATTAATGGATATCTATATGAAGATGGTGAAAAAATCGGAAAATGGGATCCGAACAGTACACCGACACCTAATGTGATTATTACTACATATTTCGGCACATTAGAAGTATCTACAGGAATCAATACGGTAACCATCAAAGGATTGGAAAAAACAATCTTGTATGATGGAAGACCGCATTCCCTCCGAGGTTATACTGTCAATCCTCCTATAAATATTCCTTTAGCGGCGGGTATAAATCCGGAAGAATTTTATGAAAACACTATAGATAAAATTAAGGCTAGCGACGACCCATACAGGACCGTGCTCGCGGAAGATAATTTTGATTGGCCGGCTAATGTCGTCAATCGCGTTATTGATGGAGATGTGTTATTAAAAATAGACAAGCGTCCGCTTCTGATCACAACAGGTTCGGATACTTCGCATTTTGACGACGAGGATCCCGAGCATGTGGCAAAAAACGAAACCTTTAATGCATACGGATTAGCGGATACGGATTGTATATCTCCTAGTGCATGGACTAGCATAACTTCCGGTTCTTCTCCAAATGAAATGACCTATGAAATAATAGGCATTGAAGACGGACAAGATACTTCTTCTAATTATATTGTTGCCGAGAAGTGGGGACTGCTTAAAATCCGACATGCGTCCGATGCTTCTATGTATTATAGAATATTGGGTATTCGTAAAAATATAACTTCGCCGGATACCGATAAAGTCAAGATTTATGGATTGAAACATATAGATGGCATTTTGCGGATGGTTGATGAAGATCGTTTTTACCCGGCCCTCCACAAACTCATGCCTATTTCCGAAGACGGGTCCGTGGATCCGGGAGATGTAATTTGTATAGTTCCGGTATTCAAACATGGTAAAAAAATTGAAAATGTGACTTGGATGTTCGAAAATAAGAGCACCGGCGAAAAGATATTCTCTAAGGTATATGACAGGCCAATATTCCCGGACGGAAATTATGGTGGGGCTTGGATGAATTATAAAGATTATGGGGGATTGGCGGATACTCCCGTGTTAAATGTAACTCCTCGCGAGATGAAACCGGGTTATTATGATATTACTGTTAATTATAGAATGGATAAGACTGATTATTCTCAAAAATTCTCTAGCGTATTTGTCGTTGAAAAAAAGAAAAAATCATGATTTATGTAATAAATATACTAACTCCCACACGCCAAGGCGATGCTTACGATTTAGTAGCTATTAATAAATTTCCGATAATCTACCGGACTTCCCGGAAGCCGGATGAGTTCCTGCACGATTCGTGTATGATAGAACAGATGAAATCCTTAATTCTTAATAAAACTACATATAATCATTCCGTATTATATATACGATGTATAAATAACGACATGACATTTAAGGATTACGAATATCCGGTCAAGGATATTTTGAAATCTTTTGAAGTGTCCGATAAAAAACAAGATACAAAAAATGGCAAAGAAAAGTAATTATACTCCTAAAGACCTCATGGATGACCTTTTTGGTGGAGATGATCTTCCGATCGATGGTGTAGAAGACGTATATACCATAGATACCGATCTTATCAACAAGGAAAGCAATATTATGGCTACCTCCCTGATATCTTCGGTGTTGAGGCTTTATAACAATAAAGATTTTGTGGACGAACATCCAGATTTCAAGAAGAGAATAGATACAGAGATCGAATCTTTGAAAAGAATGTATAAGATGATCAAAACGGATGAGATTGTTCATGATCATTTAGTGCAAGCTATATCTAAAAATCCCGGCAATGCTTCGCTGTATATGTCTATGACCAAACTTCAAGAAAAAATTTCTTCATTAGACGGTGATATCAAACGGATCTTGGATGGTTTAAATAAGATATGTGCTAATTACCAGATGGAGCTTAACTTCGAGCAAACCCGCAAATCCACGGAAGACGAGTCATCATATGATGAGACGGGGGTGGTTACTCGGGGCAACAAAGCGTTTATAGATCTGATGAATGCGGATCTAGAGGATGATGATGAATTTGATGAAGAGGACGAACTTGGAGAGTTCGAAAAAGAATAAAATTATTATACATGGGTTAAGATTTCTCGAAATAGATTATATAAGATCAAATATCAAAACCCTTATATCTATGGAAGAAATTAAAAACATCCTGGGCGATTCGTTTGACGACTTTATGTCGGAATTTAAATCTATTATTCATAGTGGACGTCATCCATTCGATCAATATTCCGAGATAGAAGAACTTTTATTTGATTATGGATTAGAATTAGATTATTTGGAAGTATTGCTTCCAGTCACGATTTAATTTCTCGAAAATTTTGTTTATATAAATTCAAAATTATATAGTTATGCGAATTAGAAAACAATACAGCATCGAGATGGGGCATCTGGTTAGGAATTGTTCCTCCGAAAGATGTGCTTTTTCCCAGCACGGACACTCCGCCATTATAGAAGTAATTCTGAGTGCAAGTGCATTGGATAATGCCGGAATGGTTTATGACTTCGGCCTAATGAAGGGCACTATCAAGCAGTTTATTGATTCTTTTGATCACTGCTATGTCTTCTGGAACAAGGAATCCGATGAATTTAAAGATTATATTAAGAAATTCAATCGCCGATGGATAGAGACAAACTTCAACCCTACGGCTGAGAACCTGGCATTGTTTTTCCACGGCTGGATAGAATATATTCTTTCCAAAACCGGAAAGCACAACAATGAAAGCCCGGATTTACACGTAGCTTCCGTTATCTATCATGAGACCGCTACCGGATATGCTCAGACGGAGTATGATGATGTGGATATGATTTTTGATGATTCTTTCAAATACAACCATATCAGTCCCAGATTGAAGATATCCGATGTTTCCGAGCATGTCACCAAGGACTGGTCTAATGATCTTAAATCAATCATGCACCCCACCAGCATGGATTCCGATGGTGCTATTGTAGATAATCCGTTCCCATTCCATCAAATTGAAAATTAAAAAACGTTAAATTAAATTTTATAAAAAATGAGTAATTTAGATAATCCTTTATTTGAAAGTGTGTGTGATCTTCTGGGTGTCGATAAAAAAGCCTTTGAAAAGCACTTAAAAGATTCCATGTCTAATATGACTTTTAATGCAATGAAAGAAGCTCCGGCGGAGACTCCGGTAATTAATCACGATGATCTACCAAATCGTATGAACCCTGGTGGTAAGTCAGATAATCAGCTGAAGGCTGAGGGTTGGAAACTATCCGAAGATTTTGAAAAACGCGAGGATGGTGCTTATGTCTGTAAGAGAGTCTGGACTAAGTCCGAAGAAACCCCTAAATGCAATTGCGAAAAAGAAACTCCTGACATTTCGGATAATCATCTGAGATTCGATATGCTAACGGTGGACGATTGGATGGATACTATGAACTGGACTCTGCTTGATAATTGGGAGCCTATGAAAGCGGCTATGCTTGCCAAGCTTCCCGGTGCCGAAGATGAAATTGAATCTATTCTGAATTTTGTAAAATTCATTCTTCAAGGGTCCACACAAAGCAATACGACTTCGGTTTCGGATCTATGGAATACATTTCCTTCTAAGAATGCTTATTCTACAGCGGAGATTTTAGATCATATCATTCAAGATATTATCGAAACCGCCAAGGAAAACGAACTAGACGTTGTTGCCCGGATGAACAATCTCTGTCCCGAAGCTTGCAATGCTTTTATCAAAAGACTGTCTAACTATAAAAAATACTTAGAAGAAGAACTTGAAAACGTCACGGATTCCGTTGATTATATTGAACCTCAATATCATCACGCCAACATAGTAACACCCTATTTTGAATCTTCATTGTATTCTATGATCTATTTGTGGTATTCTCTCATTACCGAATATCTCGCGGAACTGATCGAGATTGCTAACAAGATTCTTTCTGCTAACAAGGTCCTTTAAGGACCTTTTTTAATATCCGACGATAATCATATATATTACATTATAAAATTTTATAAGATATGAAAAATGACATTAGTTTTGACAAACAAGCGGTAATCAGTTTCTCCGGTGGCATGGACAGCACCTGCCTGATGATGTATCTTCTCTCTAAAGGATATAAGGTCAATGCATACAGCTTTGATTATGGTCAGGCACATTCCGTCGAACTTCGGCTTGCTAAGAAGAATATCAAGTATCTGCAAAGCCTGGGATTGCCGGTAGAACACCAAGTTATAAATCTTCGGGATGTCTTCTCCGGGGATACCAGCACGCTGGTGAGACATGAGAAGTCTCCGGAAGGAGACTATAGAGAAGAGACTATGAAACAAACTTTCGTAAATAACCGCAATTGTATATTCAGCGCTATCATCTTTGCTAAAGCACTATCATTAGCACGTCCGACACATCAAAACGTCCTGATTTCGATGGGATTACACAGTGGAGATCATTTTATTTACCTTGACGCGCGGGAAGAATCAGTCAATATGGCCCGCGAACTGTTCCGTATTTCCAACTGGGACTCCGAACTGGTGGAATATGATGCCCCATTCGTGAATATCAGCAAGTCCGAGGTTCTCGGTAAGGGCCTGGAAGCTATGAAGGCACTGGGCATGACCAAATCTCAGATCAATAAAGTGCTCAAAAATACTATGACTTGCTATAATGCCACACCGGACGGGAAAGCATGTGGTAAGTGCGGATCATGCAATGAAAGACTACAAAGTTTCCAAGATAATAATATGAAAGACCCTATTCAGTATGTATAAGTAACTGATTTTTAATTTATTAGCAGAAATAACATTTCTATCAAAGTTATTCTAAACCAAAATCCGGACGACCCAAAAAGAAATAACCTATTACAAGACCTCTTCGGAGGTCTTTTTTTTATTATTAAAAAAATATCATATAATGAAAACACTGCAAGAATCCATAATTGGAAGAAAGGGATCTTATCGAAAAATAAAAATATCTGATCTAAAACCCGGTGATGTATTAAAAATTGAAGGCGATTATCACCCGTATGAATATTTCTTATTAATATCAGGAGATGACTATTATAAATTATTCAAAGACAGATCCGCAGATTTGGTCATAGTGATGGATTCTAGCGGGGGGTGGTTTACTCCGTTATGGGACGAGCATTTTAAAAATACAGATAAGGATTTCCTAGAAAATGGGGATATCCTCGAAATATTTCCGGATGCATTGGATGAAAGAAAAAGAAGGGCTAAAAAATTTTATAGCTCGGTAGAATTGGAAATCATGTGCATGAATCTTCCATCAATAAAAGTAAATTAATATGAAAACGCTATCTGAAGCTATAGTAGGTCGAACGGCAAAATTTACACCGGGTTATAATAAATATTTTAAAATACCCGGAAAATTAGAATGGCACTTTGAAAGCCGGGATAATGATTTTACTGGAGATCTGAATTTGACCTCCGAAAAATGGCTGGCTTTTTATAGTAATGAAGTTATATTATTCTGGGCTCCCGATGTAGAATGGTATCCGTTTTTCTTCATAGAAGAATATAAAAAACTCAAAGATCGTGCTTGGTTGCTGACGGGTCCGGCTGATTTTGATCATGACTATAAAGACCCGGAATTTATATATAACGATCTGGTATCATATATGGACGCACAACTCCAATACATTCCGCTGATTTCCGACATGAGCAAGGTGGATATTCCGAAAAAAGCTATTGACGCTATTGAAAGAATTCTTAGAAGAACATAAAATTTATAATATGAAAACGTTAACAGAATCTATAATAGGGAGAAAAAATACTCAATCTCGGTCAATCTGGTATAATAAAGAACCCAAATTATCCCGAGATGAAATAATCGGAGATATTGAAGATTGTATAGGCAATGTCCGCGACAATAATAATTATCTGCGTGGATTGAAGGATCCGGAGGTTAATTATGCCGAATACGTTGCAGGTGTTCTAAATATTGCAGCCAGATGCAAAGATAAGAAAATATCCGATATAGCTAAAAAATACTTACATAATTCTCCCGATGAAGGACTTTTTGATGGGGTAATCGCCATATCGCAATTACTAGGAATTTAAGCTATAAAAAATCATGAAACACATTCAAGAATCTATAATAGGAAGCAAAGGAACTCCTCTACAGGATTGGCATACCGGGGATCTTGTGTATATGAACATCAATGGCCCCAATAGGCCCGGACACCTGGAATATGTTTGGGTGTATTTGGATAAATTTGAAGCTAAAAGACGGATAAATGAATTCGAAACAAATAACAAATTGCGAGGGTATATTCTATCCGGAAAATCCGTATTTGTACAGCCCAGCAATACCGCAATCCAGAATGCCCACGGGCGCAGTGTCCGGTGCGATTATGAATATGTTGGGCAGGATTCGGAAAAATTTTTATCCAATTTTGCACAGGAACTGATCAGGATGGATCGGCTGAATTTGGATCCTAAAAAAACCATACTAGAAAATTTAGAAGAAAACAATTACGGACTATGAAGACATTACAAGAATCTATAATAGGAAGGAAGGGATCTTATCAAAAAATGAAAATCTCTGATTTAAAACCCGGAGATGTGCTGAAGATTAAAAGTGATTATGATGGTTCACGTGAATATGATTATCTTTTATTAATATCCGGTGATGATTATTATAAATTATTCAAACGAAATTACGCCGATTTAGTTATAATAGTAGATCCTTATAGTGGTCGTATTACCCCGAGTGAAATTTGGGATGATCAGTTTAAAAATAAACGCAAACCATATTATCTCGAGCACGGAGATATTATAGAGATATACCCTCAAGTTTTAAATGAAAAAGAAAGAAGATCTAAGAAATTTTATAGTGCCAAAGAACTAGAAAGAATATGTTGGGGCCTTCCATCAATAAAAGTAAATTAATATGAAGACATTACAAGAATCTATAATAGGAAAAAAGGGATCGAAAAGCAAATTTCTCCATATTCCTGGCAAGATAATGCTTAAATATGAAAAGGATGACGGCAGCTGGGACGGTAAGGATTATTGCGATGGGTGGTATGTGTTCATCAATCCCGAAGAACAAATATTATTATTGTGGTCTCCGGAAGCGACATATTATCCATATTTTTACTATGATACTAGATCTAGTTGGGATCAAATAAAAACAGAAACTTGGGATTTATTAGAGGGAGTACCTGATATAAAAACACCGGAAGATATGTATGATTTTATGACGGATGTAGATAAATGGAATGAGGTTACTGTATATGCCACTATTTTTAATGTTTATATAGATATACCAGGTAATGTTATACGAGATATTCGTAGATATACCGGATTATAAAATACATCATATCAAAGGACTCCAGCGGAGCTCTTTTTTTCACCTTAATGTCCGGCGGAATCGGATTATATATAGCTATAAAATCATATTATATGGAATTAGCTATATCCGACAATCACCGGCATGAATATCCTATAGAGAAGTTCTGGTATACCAAACATAACGGACATTCTATAGAATATATTATAGATCACGATATCTCTTTCTTCGAATGGGCGGTAAGAGTATTTCAAGATGTCACCCCACATCAAGCGGAATATTATTATAAAAAATCCGGAAAGAAGGTTCCGGTATCCTGTATAAAAGCGGTTGTTCCATATGTATGGGAATCCGGAGATCCGGAAAGATTATATATGGAATTATGCGAGTCCGGCGATCTAGAAAAAGTGTTGTTCAAATATCGCTCCGGAAATCAATTAGATTTATTTTAACGCGATATTTTAAGCGATATCTATCTTGAATATATACTTATATCATTTTGATACGATCGCTTAAAATATCAGTATTTATGCGCGATATAAATATAAATTTCAATATATGGCAAAACAACAACCAATAGAAATAGATGCTACCGTAACGGAGGCATTGGGTAATGGAATATTCCGATGTGAACTAGAAAACGGTCATGAAGTGATCGCTCATCTCTCCGGTAAGATGCGAACCAAATATATCCGGACCATCCCCGGCGACCGGGTGAAATTAGAAATGTCCCCATATGATCTGACCAAGGGGAGGATTTCTTATAGATATAAAACAGGGTCTTAAAATTTCTTAAAAAGAAACTTGAAAAGAATCTTAAAAAATCATAAAAGAAATGTTAAAATATACAGATACACAAGTAGTATTCAGAGAGTTTCCAGGTGAGATAACACTGGCTATCAATATCTCGGGATGTCCTAACCGGTGTCCGGGGTGCCATAGTCCGGAACTACAAAGAGATGTTGGGCAAGAACTGAATTGGGATACTCTGAAGGAACTTATCGAAAAGAACCCAGGTATCACTTGTGTAGGTTTCATGGGGGGCGATAATGATCCGATATTGATTAAATATCTAGCATATATGGTTAGAACCCGAACTGATTTAAAAGTAGGGTGGTATACCGGTATCGGACATGCATATACTATGAGAGAAATGGATTTTGTAAAAATCGGATTATATAAAGAAGAATTCGGACCTTTAGATAAACCTACTACTAATCAGATATATCTTGAAAGACAACCTAATGGAGATTGGAGGGACCGGACTGACAAGTTTTGGGTTCATAAAAATTCGGAGAATGACTCCGATCAAAATTCTTAAATAATATTCATTGAAATTTTATATATTTTCATACTAAATATCAAGAAATATGCCAATCAAGAAAAGTGAAATCAAGACGGAGCTGGATCAGCTCAAATATGACTACATGAGAGCCTATCAACGGATGTGGGAGGCTCGGAAACGCGGAAAGGATCTTAAAGAATATGAAAAATGCCTAGCCGGAATCAAAGAGAAGATGGATAAGATCACGGGACTGGCACCCGGACACAGAACCGTACACGAGCTCGATCGTAGCGAGTATAAAAAAGAGTTCGTGCCCGATAAAGACTATCTAGAGTCTATGCCGGATCTTCAAAATTCTCAATTCATCGGAACTCCTATCGATTTTGTGGGTATTGAAGGAATGAGAATTCCTTTGAAGATCAAGCAGAAAAAGGGAGGAACCCAAGAAGTAGTCTGCGATGTCACCGGTACGGTCTCCCTAGATGCCGCCAAACGCGGTATCAATATGAGTCGCATCCTCCGCTCTCTGCAGAAGACCACTAAAGGAGCTGCTACCTTCGACATCAACGATCTGGAAAAAGTCCTGAAAGCCTATCAGAAAGACTTGGATACCTTTGATGCCCACATCTTAGTGAACTTCCCATACCGTCTTTGGCAACCCAGTCTGCGCAGTGTAGATGAAGACGGCGAACCCAATGGAGGCTGGCAATATTATAATGTCACCTTTGACTGCAACCTGGATGTCGATGGAGAATTCAAAAAGATCATCTGGTTCGATTATGTATATTCTTCCGCCTGTCCTTGTTCTACGGAGCTTTCCATGCATGCTCAGGAGACCCGCGGAGTGTATGCCATCCCACATTCTCAGAGAAGCGTAGCTCGCATAGGTATCGAGATGGGCAACACACTGGTCTGGATTGAAGATATCCTGGCTATGTGCAAGAAGGCTATCCCTACAGAAACCCAAGTTTTTGTCAAGAGAGAAGATGAGCAGGCTTTTGCTGAGATGAATGGGGCCAATACTATCTTTGTGGAAGATGCTGTCCGGAAGCTGAGTGTTATCTTGGAAGACAATGCGGCGGTGATGGATTATAAGATTATCTGTTCTCATGCGGAGAGTCTCCACAGTCATCAGGCCACCGCGGTTATCACCCGAGGTCGACATCGCACTGGAGCCGCTTCTATCTTCAACCACCATGTCTCATTAGAGGAGTGGAAGTCTATAAGTCATAATTGATAGGTTAAATTTTTAAAATTTGTTTTATTATATAAATTGAAACAACAAAATAAATGCAACCGAAACTCGGACATATAATGGAAACCGCCGGATGGCAACAGGAAAGCTCTTTGAGAGCTCGCATGAGTGTGCCATGTCAAAATTTAGGAGATAATTATGTTTCCTTTATTGACAAATCCGTCGAAAATTCCCGTTGAAGGTCCGGGAAAGGAAAACAAGATATACGCAATATAAGATAAGGCCTTCATTTAGAGGGCCTTATTTTTTTTTGACAAAAAAAGCAAGAAAATACCTTAAGATTGGATAAAGTGCGTTTATATAAAGATGCAAGATTGAGAAACGCGAGAGTTCATTGACATATTGGAAAAGATCATAGATATAGTAAGATCTATAAAAGCCCCGAAAGGACCTGTGGGTTCTTTTGCGAGCATAATAAAAGATCTTGGAAGAATCGGAGCGAAAAGGCGAATACTCCGAGATAGGGAGATCCTCTAATCGGTTATAGGAGACCGGTCTGATACACCGGCAATCCGAGTTCGAGTCTCGGCCTCCCTACAAATATGACCGGACATTCGGTGCACTATGTGAAAGTGTCATTATTGTCAAGGTGGTCTGTTTGCCAGCTTTGACGAAAGGATGGAAAAGATGAAAAGCACTACGAAGTTGCAAATTCGTTTGTGTCTGAGTAGTAACCGTGAGGAGACCTGATCAACCTCCAAAAAGTCGGCTGTCTGTTGGTATTAGTAATATATCGGGTTCGATTCCCGACCGGCCACCCATGGTCCCTTAGCTCAGTAGGTTAGAGCGGCTGACTCATAATCAGCGGGTCGGGGGTTCAAGTCCCTCAGGGACCACTACTAAATGATGATATGCTTCCAAATATCTCGTATAATATGAGGAGCTTGAGCTGCTTAGGGTAAAGACGTTTGGTAGAACTAAGCCATCATTTATTAAATACATTGCGGGATGGACTGGAGATGGTTCCAGCTCGGTCTCATAAGCCGAATTACGCGGGTTCGAGTCCCGCTCCCGCTACTGATCAAGTCCTAAGTGAATAACAGGCACTAGATGCTAGCATACCATCACGGACACAATCCGGTGAAGTCGAGGGTCACGACGCCGAGGGTCGGACAGTATGCTTTTTATATTGGGGAGTAGCTTCAATTGGTCAGAGCTGCGGCCTGTTAAGCCGATGGTTGTGGGTTCGAATCCCACCTCCCCAGCAAATATGAATCTCACAGGGCCCGAGATCAATGGTGAGATTCAGAAAGATCTCAAATATGCCGACGTAACACTAACAGACTGTAAATCTGTCCTGCCTTATCAAATTGGTGTACTGGACTCTGGCAGTAAGGGAGTTCGAATCTCTCCGGCGGCACTAGCAAACTTCACATGTGATAGCACGTTCCCTACCGGGTGATATAAAAGAGAAGGGATTAGCCGTCTTGGTAGAAATAGGCGGAGGTATGTTCCTGACCTAACTGGTGGAAACAGGGTTATTCGTTCTCGAAAGAATGAAGTTCCGTGAGAATCGGAAGTGGATATGTAGCTTAGTGGTAAAAGCGGTCCCTCTAGGGGATTGACATGAGTTCGAGTCTCATCATGTTCCGCAATTTGGAGGAGTAGCTCAGCTGGAAGAGCGCCAGATTGAAGATCTGGGACGTTAGCGGGGGTTCGACTCCCTCCTCCTCCACAATAGGTTGACACTGAAGTACAAGGTGCAAGCAATGAGGTGTAATGGGGAGAGCCTCACGTTAAATAAAAACCCTCCCGGTCACGGGCTCGCATGTTCCAAGGCTGGCGGAACTCCCTTGCAAGGAGATCGTGGTGAGTTCGATTCTCATCGGGTCCACAAAAGTCCGAGTTGGTACGGTTCGACTCCGTCGTTCACAGTGGTTTGTGACAAATACAGGTTCGAGTCCTGTACTGTCTTTCGGGGTGGTTGATGAAATTGGATAAACATCCGGACATAATATACAGGTATCTAGTTCAATGGTAGAATAATGGTCTCCAAAACCATAGATTGAGGTTCGAATCCTTAGGTTCCTGCTAAAATTATTACAATATGGTGTAATGGTAGCACACTCCTCATGCGGGGATCGGATAGCGCACCGAATGAGGTTCTTAAATGAGCTAAGAGATGTAGGTTCGACCCCTACTATTGTATCAAAATGGCGCGTTCGTCTAGTTGGTTAGGACGCCAGGTTTTCAACCTGGAAACCTCGGATCATACCCGGGAGGCGCTACTATTATTCCCGTAGTTCAATGGATCAGAACGGATGACTACGGATCATCGGATGGGGGTTCGAGTCCTCTCGGGAATACATAAAAGTCTTGTGAAATGCGCGTGAGTAACAAGAATCGTACCAATCTTGGATAGGCGATGCGAAAGCGTCGGATAACAATGATCCGACACCGGATCGTAAGTGCCGGTGGGAGTTTTCTGGTATAGTTCTCCGGTGATATAAACTATACCATCTATGCGATAGTAGCTCAGTTTGGCAGAGCGTCTGCCTTCCAAGCAGAAGGTCGTGGGTCCAAGTCCCATCTATCGCTCACATTATCAAGTAGTTATAGGGTAGTAGCGCAGCGGTAGCGTACTTGATTTGGGTTCAAGTGGTCGTGAGTTCGATCCTCACCTACCCTACTGATTATCAAGCACTTATAAGAAATGGAGAGTAAATTCTACGGGGTAGGAGCCAACCTGCTAAGTTGTGCGAGCGTAACAGCTTGTGGATCGAGACCACTGCTCTCCGCTTATCGGAATATACAGTAAACGGGATAAACACAGGCAGCCGTGTGTTCCTTCGCCAACCATGGGAGGTGGGTAAATATCACCCTGTATATGACCAGCTGTGATAAATTAAAAAGGGGTTATATTAAAGCTTCCAAACCAGAACCCCTGAGCCCTTAACTGTGTGAGACGTCACCAGGGCGACAGTCCATTGGGTAATTCCATAGGAGCGCTGTTAGGGAAGCATTTATTGAGCTGTGGTATAATTGGTAACACGTTGGGTTTTGGTCCCAAAGTTCTGGATTCGAGTTCCGGCAGCTCAACAAAGTGAGATAGAACAGAGATTAGATGGTTCGAATCCTCCTGCGACGGGCGTTGCTGTAGCTCAACGGATAGAGCGCTGTTCTATAAAAATTCGGAAGGTCCGGAACTTCCGGATGCTCATTTCTCTTGTCCGAGTGTCCGAATTGGTTTAGGTGACGGTCTGCAAAACCGTCTATGCGGGTTCAAGTCCTGTCTCGGACTCTTGAAAAAAAAATAATTTTCTTTCCTTAAGATTCTCTAAAGTCGTTTATATAATATCACAAGAGAGAAGTTCTTTGACATATTGGAAAGATCATAGATAAGAAAGTTACGGGTTAAAATGTCGGTTCGAATCCGACCCTGTCCGCCGTTGAGAAATGTCTTCGGAAAATCATCCGAAGGGTGCGGGTGGGTTGACAACTGGATAGTCTGGCCCGTATTTTGCCCTGATAGCCCAATTGGCAGAGGCCTATGACTTAGGATCATAACAGTGCGAGTTCGAATCTCGCTCGGGGCACAAAGATCAGCAGACTGAATCAAGAAAAGCATAGAATAACAAAACAAAGAACAGAACGGCTGCCTCTTTACAAGTTTTCTTGAGCTGAAGGCCGTTTTAGCTGCCGATCCGAATGAGGTGAAATGATATATCCTCGCAAAGCACGGATAAGATCTCGTGAAGATCCTAATCTTATTGGAACTAGTAGATTCCGGCTTTGAAAAGGCCGCGATAGCGGCAACACCACATGGTATTATAACACACTAGTTCTGTGCAATCTGCTCGAAGCACTTAATTAGAAAGAGAGAGCTGGAATCTTGGGCGCCAAACATAGACAAAAGACCGAGCGATGCAAGACGGAGCCGAAGCGATAAATTATCTAAAGAGGCTGTCCAGGTAAAGAACAATGCTTGTCCCTGGCAATAATGTAGCCAAACAAAAATCCGATGTGCCTCGAGAGAGTGTACCATAAAAAAGGGAAAGCCGTGAACAGGTGTGCTGAAAATTTGCGAAAAGACGCAAGCACCACGGAATGTAGCATTGGATTGGAGCAAATAGGTCTCGTGAGGTCCCTTATCCTTGCATGGCTGAAAGTTCATGTTCTTTATTTGATATCCCGGTAGCCCAACCGGTAGAGGCACAGCGTTGAGGACGCTGACAGTGGCAGTTCGAATCTGCCTCGGGATACTAGTCAAGAATAGGTTACCACCGAGTAGTGTTCGGGGTAAATTGAATGGGGATGTATACTTAACCAGTCAATGTAGTCTTGGGTGGTGTGACCCCCAGCCCGATGAAAGGTGTTGGTTATCGTGAGGTGCCATAAGGTGCAACGCAACAGGAGGTAAAACCGCGTGGTAATGCAATCCTCGTAATGAGATCGCCCTATGTAATGGGTAATGGTGAGATCGCCCCATGTAATGGGTAGCGGGTTCAAAGCCGAGGTTTCTCCAGTCCGTAGCTCGTAAATTTTCTTGACTTTCTATATTGTCTGATAGCTCAATGGCAAGGGAACAGAGCACCTCGGGAACATCGGGGCGACGGAGGTTCGATTCCTTCTCAGACAACAAATAATATCAGTTAACAGTAGGCTTGAAAGCAGCCATCTGATAATGAGTTGCGAGAGGAAGTTTGCGTGGAAGTCATGACTCCGCAAGAGAACAAGGCGCATGTGAGTAACTTGGCAATATACATGTGAGAAACACCTCAGGAATAACAAAAATGGAAATCCCGAATGCAAAGAAGGTAGCATAGCTGAAATGCTATGTGAGGTTCCAGTAGCGTGACGGTGTATAGAAGTGATGTAGTTAAGTTTTATGTAAGCCCCAACAGTACGAGAGGAACCTGGGGTTAATGGATGCCATTAAGGTTTCTATGCCGTAAGTGATTCGGTAAAGAACGCGAGAAGTATCAAGTGAAGGCTCGCGGCCAAAAGCATAAAACAGTCCTCAGAGCATTTGGCGTGATAGCACATAATTGGTATTATACAGGGAAGTAGCTTAGCGGTCTAGAGCGACAATGGGTGCGACGCCCGGAAACATTGGTTCAAATCCAGTCTTCCCTGCTATGGAGAGTAAACTCGGAAGGTCTGAGCGCTGTCTCGAAAACAGACGGAGTCTAACGACTTGGGGATCGAGACCTCAGTTCTCCGCAGATGGAGAGCTAAGCCGGCGGGGCTGGCCGCTGTTTGGAAGACAGTCGGAGTCTGAAAGATGGCTTGGGGATCGACACCTCAGTTCTCCGCAAACAATGGAGAATTAACTGCAGCGGCCTGCAGGCCGGTCTTGAAAACCGTGGGAGGGTAACACCTTGGGGATCGACACCTCAGTTCTCCGCAAAGGCTTCAGTAATGAAGTTAGGTGTCCTTGGGAGGCTTAATTACCCTCCGACCGTGTGGAAACCCCACTATAGCGTACCGAGGATCGTGGGCACCCTCCGTCAGTGTAGTAGCGCTGTAAACTGACGGAGATATCCAAGCAAATAATCAGCACGAAAGTGCGTCAACATATCAGGTGTGTGCTGGAATTGGTAGACAGCTGAAGGAGGTTAGATCCTCACAGGGTGATAATGTAACCGTACAGATTCAAATCCTGTCGCACCTGCAACACATAATTGGACCTATAGTCCCAGTGGTCTAGGATGCCTGACTGTCTATCAGGAGGCCCGGGTTCAAGTCCCTCCTAGCCCACTATGAGGAGTGTACATAAACCTCAGACGTGCGCCTATGGCTCGCAAAAACATAGGTAGTTATCCGTTTATAGGTAAAACGGCGGACGGAAGCGGCCCAACCGTAAGAGGCCGCAATATGGTGATATTAGTGTAATGGTAACACGAGACACTGTGGATGTCTTATTATCGGTTCAAATCCGGTATATCACCCTAAAGGATTGGTTGATCCGAGGTTCAAGAAGGCCCCCGTAAGATGGCTAGTCGTTGGGGCAATGCTTGAGATGGATACCGCGAAGGGACAGCCATAAGTCTTGAAGTACGGTTAGATGCGGAGCTGGTGAAAGTCCAGACTATGTAGGACAATCCAATCTATAGCCCGGTAGCCCAACCGGCAGAGGCAACAGATTCAAAACCTGTATAGTGTGAGTTCGAATCTCACTCGGGCTACAAAAAAAATGGAACAATAGAGTAGAGAATCGGTCTGTGAGAATAAATTGCCTGCGCAGAATCCCATTCTATTCTTAAGGAAAAGGTATATTGTGGCAATTCTGATACCGAAGTACTGTTCCATTTAACGGGGTATGGTCGAATTGGTAGAGATACCCGGTATGGACCGGGAGGTTTGTGAATAATTCCATGGTGAATAGCAAACAGAGATTCTTCGGAATCCGAATGGTGGTTCGAGTCCACCTACCCCGACAATCGTTATCTAGTATCCGGCAACCTATATGAGCCGGGAATTCGAGAATATCTCGTTAATAGGCCAAGGCCATGCCCCTTGCTAGTGGGGGTTGGAGTCCACACAGAAATGTGGGAATCACTAGCGATAATGTCGGTATAGCGGAGCTGGTTTCTTGCGCCTCTCTCATAAGGAGGAGACGGTGGTTCGAGTCCACCTACCGGCACTCATAAAAATGTTATAATTATGGAAAAGAAGATAAAGGATCGCAGATATACAATTCTCGGAATTCACCGGAACGGCACATTATACGGATGGGCCGAAAATTCATTTTCATTCTCCCCCTCCGAGGACTACACTAGGGTTTGGGGTGCTGAATACAAAGAATGCGGCAATCGTCAATATTGGAAACCTAACAAAAATCAATCCACTTGGAATTATCTCAAGAAGGTGGCGGACGATCTGACCGCAAAGAAGTATATGGGGTGTGTATGGAAAGTGTATAGGGTCGGTAGTAAGCACTGTCCGGTCGATATAGACTTCAGAACCTGCGATCTGATGAAAACCGGAAAAATAAAATACGACAAATATCAGGCGAGAAACCACAAATTCACGTCGAAACAATAACGGGCGACCCGGATAATGGGGACTGAACAGGCGGGTTAGCTACCGCTTACGCAGCGGCGCTTCTGAGACGGATCTCAGAGACAAGCCGTAAAGTGCGGAACCGAAAGTCCAATGAGCTGTAGACAATCGGCACAAGCACCAGAACTCAGGCGAAGACAGTTGCAATAGAGCTCAATAAAGAGCTGCCAAGTCTGAGTCATTCTCTGACTGGACAGGCCAGTCCAAGAAGAAGCGTTCAGGAGGTTCGACTCCTCCTCGCCCGACTAAGTTGGCCGAGTGGTGGAATTGGTAGACACGTCAGACTTAAAATCTGGTGCCCGTAAGGGCGTGCGGGTTCAAGTCCCGCTTCGGCTACAAACAATGGATATTTGGAGTGAAATTGTTAAAACGTTGTGATTCACTCATGGAAATATTCTAACAACGTTACGCGTCAGTAGCTCAGCAGGTAGAGCACATCCCTTTTAAGGATGGGGTCCCGGGTTCGAGCCCCGGTTGACGCACTTATAAAAGGAGAGCTAAATCGGCGGGGCCGATCGCTGTTTGGAAGACAGTTGGAAGATGACGCTTTGGGGATCGAGACCTCAGTTCTCCGCACAAGCCCTTGTAGCTCAATTGGTAGAGCAACGCACCTGTAATGCGAAGGTTGCTGGTTCAATTCCGGTCAGGGGCTCTTATTATAATTATATTGGGAGTTTAGCTCAGCTGGTTCAGTAGCGTCTGCCTTACAAGCAGAAGGTCGTTGGTTCGAATCCAACAACTCCCACAAAGCTGGTATCGATGACGCTCTGGTGAAAGGATGTTTGGACGAGGGGTTCGATTCCCTCTACCTCCACTATTTCTCAGCTGACCAACCATGATGTTGGAACAGTTACGGTGGCGGAAACTTAACATGAGATCCGTCACTTGCTTATGGGGGTAATTGGTTTTGACAGCATTTGAGTAAGAAGAGAAGAGATGCTGGTAAGTGAGAATAAATCACAACACAACTTTTCGTCTTGCCGCTTAATCTCTAGGAGATTTAGCAGTAAGGGTCCGGGCGGAACCAAATCCGCCCTTTATGCTCTTATAGCTCAATGGATTAGAGCACGGGCCTCCGGAGCCCGGAATCCGGGTTCGAATCCCGGTAGGGGCTCGAAAAATATCTATGATCTTTCCTATATGCCCCGATAGCTTAATTGGAAAAGCAGTACCCTTCTAAGGTATGGAGTGGGGGTTCGAATCCCTCTCGGGGTACAAAATTAAGAATTATTATGACCGATCAAGAATTGTCTAGATATATCGAGATATTCGCTCTCACTCATCCGGAATATGAGATGGATGAGGTTTGTCCTATTCCAAAGAAAGATCTTAAAGTGGGACATATATATTTAGGAGATTGTCGCAATGCAGATAAAGCAGTCTGGATTGGTGAGAAGTTTGAATATCAAAGAGATAAATTTGGAAGCACCCTCTTAGAATATATCAACCATTATGAAGATGATGACGGTTATGACGTATTTGTTCCATTTGTAGATATTTCGAAATTTTCTTCTTAACCTTTCCGGAAATCGATTATATAAAATCATAAAAGAAATAATCGTTATGAAAGAATACAGAACTGAAGATAACGGATATCAAGAAAATGCGGAACTCCGCAAAGATACTGATGAGTATGGCAACTGGCTTCCGGAACGCGACAAATCTGGGTATATGGAGAACGCCGCCCCGTGGGATAGGCCCGATACCTGGGAAGATATGGGAAGATAACTGTAAAAGAAGATAATTAAAATTTATAATAGTTAACATTAAAAATCGCAAAGAAATGAAAGAAACTAAGTATTATGTAAATCCGGAAAAGAAAACGGTGGTCTGTGTCATCACCATCCAAGACGATTATTTTGGAGAAATTCATCGTTTTGAAGGCAAAGCCAAATGTTCCCCAGAAGATGATTTTGATGAAAATGTCGGTCGAGAGATTGCCCAAAATAGAGCATTCATCAAAATGAAGACACATTTTCTCAATCTGAAGAAATCCGCTCGTCTGGGTATTGCGAATCGAATTAAGGATCTTACGAAGTATGGTACGAGAATAGACGCTGGCATTCTCAGGAACGAAGGTGAAATCAAGACCGCCAAAGCTCGCATCCGCGAACTCGGAACTTCTAAATAATTTTTTCCATAATATATCTCTTTTATAGAAGGTCTCTCCAGAGACCTTTTATTTTTTATAATATGAAGATACAAGACAATGGTACATATACCGGAAATTATTACGTATGGGAACGCAAATTGCACCAGCCATATGATTATGAACATAATGGATTAGTCAATCGGATTTTGTCTCATAAGATCCATGACACTTCGAATCCGTTTTTGAAATATATGGTAGATGTTTATGAAAGGTCCTTAGTATATTGCATGAAATATATCGATATGTTGGCTAATTTCATTAACTATAACAAATGGAATAGATAGCCTGGATCTGTTTATTATAATTTTGCGTTTTTTGCAGGATTTGCTGTGATTTAACAAGCGATCTCTTCGAGAATGATATAACTATTCATTTAAGAAGAGATCGCTTGAATTTGATATGGTTTTGCTATTTACCGGTATTCGCTAGATTAGTACCTATGGAGGACCATCCGCGTTGCGCCGCTTTATCATCGTTAGAGTTGCTCGGAGAAGCGGACCTGCCTTCCGGAGTCGGAGTACTTGGGGGAGGGGTACCGACTGCAATACTTCCGAGTTTTTCAATTCCTTGATTGGTTATTTCGTTAAACTTGTCATTTATACCCCCTAGTGTTTTGCCGATCAAACTAGATCCTTTGTCGATCATCTTATCGAAAGGCTCTAAAGTTTTATTAGTGGTGTTTGCCGTGAAATCTTCAAGATTTTTACCAATGCGGGCACTAAGAGCATTTGCTGCGTCTAGGATGCTTCCCGTTCTAGCAATACTCTGATTCACCGCAGCATCCATAGGATCAAACACCCGGTTTACGGCAGCATTGCCGAAATCCGCAAGCTTACCCCCGACAATAGATCCCAGCCGCGTGCCTATGGTTTTGAATCTTTCACCCATTTCTTTAGAACTTTCCGCCACCATCTGAAGAGGTTTCCATACGTTTTCGGAAAGATTTTTAAGTCTTTTTTTAACACTATCCATGCCGGATTTTACCCCGGCATTGACTCCTTTTAGAAAATCTTGGGTGATTTGGTTAATAACCCGGGGTTTATACTTATCTATTATTTTTTGACCGACTTCTTCTATCTTGAGTGGTCTTTTTTTATATACATTCCCCCGTATATTGGTTATATCCCAACGAGAAATCATATCTTGAGTTTTAGGCAAGGGAATGAGTGCTGAATCCGCGGTTAAGATATGACCGGTGGCATCTCTTGCTAGAGATTCATCTCTCATCATATTTTCATCAATCATGGATTGATATTCATTCAAAGCGCTGTTCGGATCCTCGGTCTGATATAGTTCTACGGGATTGCCGTCTTCATCCGTTTCATCTAGCAATAATGGTATTTCGTTTCCTCTTTGATCTGAAAGAGTTTTATATTTTTTCATAGTGTCTTCAAAATCCTTGGCATGAAATGCGACATCGGCCTCTCCCCAGACATTCTCTTTGCTTTGCCGATCTTCTTTATCCATATCCATGAATATATAGTCTCCGATAATTCGATTCAAGTGGTCATTGAATCGCTGTTCTATTATATTCTTATATGTAATTTTAATTTCATGCACCATATGAAACGGCTCATCAGATTTGATTTCGGTATAGGCACTGGACGCGGAATTGGCATCTATCTCGCAGCCTTGGAGCTCTATGAGCTTAGCGGATGAAAAAATGTTATTAGACCCTGAAGCCCATTCCCGGTAACTAGGTATATCGAATATAACCTCCGGATCGCCCATATCGGTCAATGATACGGGAGGGCGCCCGCCTAATCCATGCCTTTCTTTTTCCCTATCCACATCTCCATGCCCATAATGAACATAAGCAACAGGAGTATTGATAATATATATAGACATATCAAATCTGCGAAGGTTAGCCGGGAGAATTTCTTTATGCTGGATTTTAGAAAAAGACACCGCTTTATATAAATCTAAAAGAGTAGATATTCTATTATCATAGGGATCCTCTAAGGTCTTGATAGTTATGGATTTCGGCTCTTCATCGATTTTGAATTCCCCGGTATATTCGGATCTCTGCAGTGCTTCTTGCAGGCCTTCTATACTTTGGAAATACCATGGTGAGTAAGTATTTATATTGGAAAATAAAGTTACAAAGTCATCTAACATTTGTTTTCTTTGAAGCTCTCCATTGACATATAAATAGCTAACGGCTGTATTGGTATTTTCGGTATAACTCGTCCTGGTGGAATCTAAATCTATAAACTCTTTTCCGGTATTTAGCAAACCGTACCCCGTATTGAAATGAAAAAACAACCGGAAATAAAGGCTTGCCGGAGTTTCCATCTGGTTGAACTCTTTAGCGTAAATATCGGAATGACCACCGGAACGCTTAAATGCCTCCCGGAGTTGATATATACTATTATATGATTTTATATTTTCTTGCATAGCTCTAATTCTTTTCTATTTCTTCTTTAATAGGAGGATTATATTTTTCGAATCCAATACCGTCTCTTGAAAGCAAAAACTCCTGAGACCATTGGAATTGGGTATGATAACGAAAAGACATTTCACTTATATAATATTGGCCGGAAATCATCTTGTTGATAACCCACCCATTAGAATCATCTAATATCACCGAATCCGGCAGCTCGATATTTGAAGATATTTCCTCATTAGCCGCTTCCGTTATAGGCCCTGTAACATAATTATTTTCATCATACCACCAAAGATTGGCCTTGCCGCCTTGTACTAAACCTAATGTCGGTATGCGAATAGATACCTTTATTGTCTGAGCATCGATTTTTGCCAACATCATATTTTTAGCCGCCGCCCTGGAAAGGTAGTCATAATCCCCATAATATTCTCCGCCATAAATATAAGATTTCTGAAGATTGTCTTTTGCGTCTCCGTTTTCTATAAGCGTAGTGGTCTGCTCTAATTTATCCATCGAATATGTGTCAAAAATCTGATCTGTGACACCCGGAGAAGAATATACCGGAACATATTCGTTTATAAATAATTGAGAATTTTTCAGGATCGGATGATTATTAAATGCTGCTATCATTTTCACAGGGATTTGAGTATTGTCGTCTCCGCCGATGCTAGGCGTATTGTCCACTACCCAGATTTGTAAATTTTCATCGGAAACCTTTTCTTTATATTCTGTATATTTATCCACCAATACCAGATTATTCCAATAGTCTATCCACCAATCAAATATAGATTCCTTATTGTTATTATGGGCATAAGATACTGTTTTATCAATATGGCTAACTATATTCATCATAGGATTGTATATATATCGCTTATCATCTGTACTCGTTACATTCGAGGCAAATCCTAATCCAAAATTCCGGGCGACTGTTTCCATATACTCATAGGTAGTGATTTCACCATAAGCTTTCAGTTCATGATCCCAAAAATTAGGAATATGATAGGTGGCGGACATCGATATAATGCTTCCTTTAATGTTCACTTGCTCCACATAGAATAATAGGTTGATTTTCTTATACGCGCCGTCGAATGGCGGGATTATCTGTAATTGCAGACTGTTGTCCCAGGACGGAGTATCTAGATTCTTGATCAATCCTAATTGATCCTCAATGGTGATGTCTAATTTAGGGACTTGGTTTATGTATAAATGCATATCTACAATTTCCGAAAAGAAAACCGTTTGATTGCACATTCTAACCAAAGGCACCATGACTCCATCCACCTTGGTCTGTTTTAAGACAGTAGTATCCCCATCGGAACCAAATTCTTTTCCGCGAGGATCTGCTTCATCATCTTCGGAATAGATCGGCATCTTGATATCCGGTAATATTAAGGTAGGATCAAAACGTACTTCTATCATATTAGTAGATTATAACTCTATTGGTTTTATCTATTTTAAATCTAGTGTCTCCGATAATAGCTTCATTAGGAGCCCGTTTTTCTTTAGGCTTCTTATAAGAAGGCTTGTCGTTTCTTATGTCTTCATCGGTGTCTTCAATATTGTCTTCTTTGTTTGCTGGGGTCAGAAATTTGTCTATATCTTGTAGCTCAGGCACGTATAGTACATCCCCTTCGTTTAATTCAAACGGATTCTGCACACCATTAAGCCTGCAAATTATATCCCCGTACATTGTAGTGCCATATAAAGACTTGGAAACTAAATCCGGTCTGGCGACATGTTCCGGAGATACCTCTATGAGACGATAAGAAAAATTTTCGGGCAACACGAAAGATTCTCCGAAAAAATCCACCATATCCTCGCCGAATCTTTTCGAAAATCTATTTTGCTTGTTTGTCAGTATGGAATTAATCAGCATATCCATTGATTTATGTTATAAAAAATAAATCGGGATATGCTCGGATAAATGAATTATTCTCCTATAAGGTCTCCCAGTCGAATATCTATTTCTAAAGTACCCACCGGGAAATCAATTATTTCTTGTGGGGTGGCTCCTTCCGTAATCATAATCCTAATTCTTTTATCATCTCCGCAAATTGATCCGGAGAATAAATTATTATAGTAAATTCCTTTGAAAAATCTCCTTTTATAAAACGCACATCCCATTGGGTGGTCTCTTGATGATCGGAACCGTCCATATTTTCCACCCAGCCATCTCCCGTGTATTCTACCTCTATCTTAGTAATCTGTGGAGGGCCATCTATCTGATGCCCATTAATTATCATAGTGCCTCCGGAAGATTGTATAGTCTTAGAATAGTATCCCACCCAGCTTTCTTCTATCATCTTGCGAGTCCATCCTAAGGATTCTAATATCTTATAACATTCTTCTACCATAGAAATGGTTTATTTCGGAAAAATATCCAAAATCTTATATAAATTAAAAATTATAAGAATTCAAATCTCAGATCATTGGTATTGCTCCCTACTTTAGATATTTTGCCATTATCCATGGTGACATAGAATATGATTTCCCCATTATGCCATTCTATATCGGATACAAAACCGGAGACATTTATGGGGATCGCGCAATCCGCCACAAATCGGACTTTTTTGTTCAGAAATTGTTTCTTAATAAAGTCTTTCCAGGTTACCATCTCATTTTTTCATATAGATAAGTACTCCAATCTAAAAATGCGGAAGATATAAAATTCCGGTTGCCGGATACCTTGTCTTCTATAATATACCCTAACGCCTTGGAAAGTCTCTTCAGGACATCCGTCAGTACATCGTGTTCATTTACATCGATATTCGTACAGGTACAATCCGAAAAGTTATCATATAATGAAACGGAAGCTAGAGTCAGTCCGGTTTTTATAATATTATCTATATATTTTTTCATTTCACCACATATCTCCACCTGCCCCAGCCAATAAGTAATATCTGAAAATATTTCTATCATGTACTTATATATATTATGACGATATATAAGAAGAGGGTCGCACATGGTGAGCCCATTGGATGTATAAGAAACAAAACCATTAGAGCAGCCGCATCCGGATTGCTTGGATATACTATTAATATCAACAAAATTATTAAATTTCATAAGAGATCTAACTACTTGATCGTACATCTCTTGGATATAGTATTGAAGCATATATCTATGTTTATCCGGATCTTTTGACCACTCATCGATCCATATTTCGTTGGCATACAATATTTCGGCCAGCCAGGTCCGGAATTTTTTCAGTTCTTCCAGGGTAATGTCTTTATCCGTAGTGAAATTATTGAGATATATATATTTTTGGATATCTCCGAGATCTTCAGCATAAGAACCATAGTCTTCGAATAATACGTAATCGAAATCTCTGTCTAAATGAAAATCCTCCCCGTCTATTTGGAAATCCAATTCTCCGGAAGGTAATTCTTCAAGTTGTTGATATTCTAACTCTATAATATGAGAAGAATCATCCGTGAGCCCGGTTATTCCTAATGGAATTATATATTTGTAATTTACTGCTAAAGCATATTTGCCTTTCAGGTTCTCATTAAAAAACTCCGATTCTGTTATGACATCTTTGAATTTTACTATATTCATATTTATAATTGATTTAATAAATAATTCCTAAGACCCACGGATTCCTTCAAGACCATGAATTCCTTAATTTCCTGATCGGTCATATCTCCGTCCACAATATCCAGGACTTCTTTAGATACTTTAGATCTTTCTAATTCTCCTTTTCTGACAGCCCAAGCCATACAGAAAAGTCTTTGTTGTGATTTTGATTTACTCGGCATATCATTATTTTAGTTTTGTTCATGTGTAAATATAACATGTGAACCTCCAGATCTTCCGACGCAGTTCCCTATTTTTGTCAATACATCGGATAAGGCATTCATATTTTTACTCAATTCATCTAATTTTGCACTGGTCTTGTCTTGACGCGGCTTTTGTTGCGCTTGAGTTCCATCAGTCGGTTTCCTAAGTGTCTCGGGTTCGGGAGGTTGCGTGCCGAAATCTTTCCTATTCACATCGTCCAAAGCCCCGGTAAGTTTTTCTAACACAGTGATCAATTTTTCGTTTATGACATCCGCTAATTTATCAAAGTTACCTTGAATGCTATTAGAGAATAGATATAATTCGTGCATCATTTCCTTTAAGGAAGTGGCTTTAGAAATATCTAATGAATTGACTGATTTAATAAGCTTGACAGAATCATCGGTAGCCTGTTTCCAAGATTTGGTCCGCTGTTCTAAGTCTTTGCCATCCACATTTTGGAATACGGATTTAGCGATGAGATCTACGGCATGACCTCCAACAGTATTGGTTTTATCATCTATTTTAACGAATTTGATATCGCCGCCCTTTTGTAGAACTTCTATAATCTTACCCATCGGTTCGGACATGCCTCCTAGCGATTTTATTAAAGTCCCCGCAGCGTCTATTGATTTCTGGTCCTTAACGGCATCTTTTAATACTTTGTTCTCCGTCAGATTTGTCACAAATGCTCCTATAATATCAAATACTGTTTTTGTAGGATCCTCTTTTGATAAATCTATCATCTTCCATCCGGTAGGTTCTCCGGTCTTTTCATCAATCTTAGTAGGATATTTGGCGGATTTGTATTTAACGATAGTATCCATTAGTGAATTTATCGGAGAAGTCATATCCATGATTTTCTTCACCGAATCTTCATTATTCTTTTTAGTACCTTTTACCTTGTCCCAGAAAGATTCTTTACCGAAATTTATATTCGGAAGATCAAATGCTTCTACATAATCTTTGACGAACTTGGCAATCTCCTTAGCTGCATCGGATATATCCGAGGTATTCAAGAGTTTCCATTTTTTGATTTCTCCGGTATTCGGATCCAGATATCCTTCGGTGGACGTATCCGGAACCTTTAGAGCTTTCATTTTGATGATAGTATCTACTAATTTGCTAATAGGATCCGATAATTCCACTAATGCTTTAGTATGTTCTATTCTTCTCTTATTGCCGGCGGTCACCAGGTTCCATAGGTCTTTAAGAGATCCGTTTTCTTGTCCGATATCTACCGTCTTGACATAATTAGATACAATCAATGCGACATTTTTGGCGGCATCCGCAAAATATTTAGAATCCGCGAGTTTCCATTTGTTTATCTTTCCGGTTTTCTGATCAATACTATTTTCGTCATATGGAACCATCATCCGAGATAGTTTGTTTATAGTATCCACCATACCGGAGATTGGAACTGCCAATTCCATGATTTTTTTGACCTTCTTGATCTGGCGTTTGGAGATTTTATCTAAATTGTCAAGATTTGTTACACCGGTTTTTTCATCTTTGAAGCTAAATGCGCCAACCATTGAGGTTATGATTTGCTGGATGTTCTTTCCAGCTGTTTCAAACTTCGTTGCATCCGCTAGAGCATATTTTTTAATTTCTCCAGTTTTCTCATTTATCTCAACAGGGAATCTCATGAAAGAAATATCCACCATAGTCTTAGCCATCTTTCCGATAGAAGCTACAGTTCTTTTCATATTCCGGAATATTCTCTTGATAATACGAGCCTTTTTGGCATCATTATCAAAATACTCGGCAGTAGCTATAATGGCACCCATCACTGATATTATCAAAGTCTTGAAGTTTTCAGCATCACCCTCATATGGAGGTATCATAGCTATAGTGCGAGCTATGTTTCCGACACCTTCTATTACGGTAGATAATCCTATAGTGACTTTTTTAGCATCTTTGATGGTACTCAACTTGAAATGAGCTAAGAAATGAACTATACTACCTTCATCTACCTTTCCTGTCCATGCCGTACGTGGATTTTTCACCACTGCCTTAATAGGTATGAGCATCATCTGAGCTAGATAATTAGCTACTTCTATATCTTTCATTCCGGATAACCCTGGTATCTTCTCATATATATTATGCCACTCTATAGCTGCCGCGGCGACTGCTTTCATGCTTTCGGCTAGTGCCCAGATGATACCACCAATAGCTAAAACGGTGGCGGCGCCTATAGCCATAACAATCGCTCCGCCCCCCATAGTAGCGGTTATCATTCCACCCAAAACAAGTATTAATCCGGTCATACCTAAAACAACAGCACTCATAATACCTACAGTAGCCGCTAAATCTCCGACATCAGTCATATTAGCAATATAAGCTATTGGTTCAAATAGTTTAGCTACACACCACATCACCCCGGCGATAGCTAGTAACGCGATAGCGCCCTCTCCGAGGATTGTCGCACCCTCTCCGGTTTGCATAAATGCACCTAATATAAATAGTAATGCGGTAACGCCGGCTACCGTAAGTATCATCATTGCTACAACACCCGCAAGTTTAAGGAAGTTGACCTTCTCCGACAACTCTACCAATGCATACATAATTAAGGTCAAGATAGCTAGTGATAATGATATCACTAATAATGCAATAGCTCCTTCTTTGATAAATTTCCTGCCTAATGCCAACAGTACCATAAGAGCTAGTACTCCAGCAATAAATCCAATAGCTACCGAGATCAATGCCGCTCCTATAACCACCATAGCGCCCACGCCGATTACCGCCAATGCTATGATCACTATAGAATAGAATACCATTCTTATAAGCATAGATGCTCTATATGCCCTCCGAGATTCGCGTTGAGATTTATTAAGTATATGGATAACGACAATCATACCGGACATGATCACCATCATCATCAATATAGACACAGCAGAGTCTTTGAGATCTTCTTTTTTAGGTAATACTTTTATAGCTTCTCCAAATGATTTCATGGTAGAAGCCATGTCCTTGACAATCTGAGCTACCCTTTCTTGCGCTTTACTTCTATCATCCCCCAGTTTTTTATCTATGATCGAGATCGCCCAGAGCATGCCTTCGTAAATCACAATGCTCAACATCATAGTACCTAATATAGCAGCAATCTCCCCGGTTTTCTTTGCTTCCGGAGCATTTTTAGTGGCTTCGGTGAAATCTTTTAAGGTAGCCGCCATAGCTGCTATGACAATCTGAGCGGAATTCTTATCATTGGGTCCGGCATTTGGATCTACTAAGCCCATAGATATAAACTTTCCGGTAATCCACAAAACACCACCGTATATAAGAACCGCTCCCACCATAACCACCATACAAAGCAAAATCTTATAAGAATCTGCTATTGCCGGAGCCGTGTTTGCCGCTTCGGACATTTTTTTAATTGTGGATATCATGGAATCTAAAGTAGACTGCAGCAAATTAAAGGCATCGTCAGACAATAAAGATTTTTCTTTAAGTTTCTTTATTTTATTTAATATTCTACTATAGAAGATTATAGCAAAATATATAGATATTAAACATGTACCGAATTTAGCTTGCTGGACAAGATCAGGTGATGCCTTAATTATCTCAATAAATTTATCGATCATATATTTCATATTATCGATAACCTTTTTAGCATCTTCTGATTTTTCTAATATTTTAGCTTTTTTATCGGTAAGCAGTTTGACAATTTTAATAAGCTTTCTAATATCCCATATAAATGTCCGGAGGAGTATTTTAGACGAAGCAGCAGCTTTTAAGTCTACTTCTTTTAATTTTTTAAAGATATCTACAATAGATTCAACAATATTGAATACACATATAAAACCTTTTTTGATATTTTCTTCGTTTCTTCCAAACGTCATCATTATGCCCATTATAGAGCGGCTTCCGCCCCCACTACTCGGGTCTTTCGATGTACCGAATAATATGATATATAATCTTTTGATTCCTTTTCGTAGTCTTTTATATCTTAGCTTTCCGAATAATCCGGTGAGTAAGTTCAAACTTCGTAATACTATATTAAGAGCTTTGAAGAAAACTACTAGAGAAATAGCGATACCGGCAGCTTTCAAGGCGTCTACGATTTCCAACGACTCTAATACGCCTTCTATCAGATCCATGACTCCCCGGTTTTTCTTTCCTTTTTTCCGGAATACTTTTCGAGCTAGCCACCCATATTCTTCTCCAAATAACAATTTCCACATTCTATCAAGATTGGTCTGGATTTGATTTTTTTCCAACCAACTCATATGCTCATTGATAAAATGCAACGTCACATTTAAACTTTCAAATGTCTTAGATATCATAAGCATATTTATCCGAGATTTAATAGCGGTAGCTATTTCCATCCTTCCAATATTCTCAATAAGACTCATTATAGAATGAGAACGGCGGAATATTCTATCATAGGTGCGTCCGAATAGTAATACATATATCTTAGATATAGTTCTTCGATATTGAATTATCTGTTTGAGGGTAATATTGTTTTTCAATACTTCGAAAATCGTCGGAATTAAATTAATAGTATCGGCTATAAATTTTATGCTTGTCTTTGCTTTAGCAAACGGAACCAATTTTCGATCTCCGATAAATTCTATTAGCCGAATGAGTTTTCGGAACAACATCTTATATTTTATAACCGTAAACCTATATTTTATAACATCCCTTAAAGATATCTTTTTCAATGGAGAAGCCACAATCTCTAAGGACTCCATAATGGGTTCCATGGCTTTTAGGGATATTTTGGCTTTTATAATATTTATGGTATTATAACTTCCAAGTTTTTCTACGAATTTAAATAAAGACCTCATACTCTTTCTCAAGAGAATCATCCGAAACTTATTGCCGATTAAATCTTTTAATGGAATCTTTCCAACAGTTTCCATTAGTATCTGATACTCATATATGGTATCGGTCATGCTCTTCAAATCTTTGGCATTTATAGATACGGCTAAATAAGCACCCGAGATTCTTTCTAACCCATATAGAACAGTCTCTATGGCGTCGGTAGAACGCTCTATGCATTTCTTCAAAGTATTGAAGAATTTCTTATCCATCTTATTCTTGACGATGATCTGATTTATATCATTGACAAGTTTAAGCTGCTCTTTATATATTTCGAAAAGGTCCTCACTATTAGGTATTTTGGTCTCGGCCATAATGTTATGTTTTCTTTTTTATATTTCGGATTATATCAGTGGCAATCCGAATTATTATATAAATAATCAAATATCAGTTGAAACAATGAAGAAGCTGACACAATATCTTAAAAATGTAAATGAAGCATTTGGGGATGAATTGAATGAAATTACCGGATGGCTAGGTTCACTAGAAAACCTATCCGATGTCTTGGATAGACTCGAAAATTCAAAAATTCTCGGCGGACGGGGTAACGATAGATTTGGAAGGGGAGATGGTGAGAATATTGATGATCATACAAAAAGGTATGTGGGAATGATTCTCAAAAAACTTATGACGGATCCCGAGATTATATCCTGGTATGATTCTCCATATAACAACGAGATGGAGCTTTATAGTTTGCTAGCTAAAAAGCTTTCTCCCAGAGAAATGACTTATCTGGAAGAGATCACTCAGGTTTTATCTTCCGTAGAAGACTCGGATAAAGATGCAGAGATAGTTAATAATGCCGTTGTCCGCCTCATAGATGATCCAGATTTAGAAAGATGGTTTAAAAAATATTCAAAACCTATTAAGAAAACGGATAGGTTCGGTAATGTCGAAACTACAACGGCAACTCCTAATGAATTTGAACTCAGAAAGATTATTAACAGCAAACTTTCAGGCACGGAAAGAAAATTTTCCGAGCCCATTGCGCGAAAATTTATGCGAATATATAGTGGTGAATATGATACCGATGACTATTTTAATGGAGATAGAGGCAGTTCAGGAATGGGTATGTCTATGACCGGAAGACGGAGCGGCGGACGTTTTAGAATTTAATTAAAAATTAATCAAGATATATGAAAAGATTTCATGAATATACAGGGATGATCACGGAATCCCTAATGATGTTATTAGTCTATTCCGCTATAGTAGCTACCATGGTCCAGGATGCCAAACAAGAACGTCTCAAGTTCAAGATAGAGCAAAAACGAATGGAAAAAGAGCTTAAAGAAATGGAAGATAGGGAGGATGATGAAGAAGTCCAACGTAGGATAGAAAAAGAACGTCATAAACAAGAACTAGCTCAGGCGAGACATGAACGTCAAGAAGAGAAAATGAAACGGAGAATGGCTAAAATACAGATGCTCCAGGATAAAATAGCGGAATCTCGTGAGAAAAAATTAGAAACTCAGCGTTTTGCATTAGCAGCCCATAATATGATGAACGACAAGGAGACCGCTGAAGACCGGAGTCTTATCGAGAAACATGCTAAGAACAAAGAAAAATGCTCTCCTGATCAAATTCGCAGGGCTACTGAAAAAGCTGATAAAATATCCGACGAAGAAGCAGATAAGTATATAGCTAAATACATGCCGAAAAAAGAACTCCCTAAGACCGAACCCGGGCCTAAAAAAGAAACTCCGAAGAAAACGGATAAGATCCCAAATCCTGGAGACTTCAAGATGCCTAAAAAACCGGATACTGACGGGGCTGTAGATAAAAAATCAGAACCTAAAGAAGAAGAAGTAATCAATCCGGAAACTGGCAAGAAAGAAAAACATAAAGTATATACAGGTAAACGCGGTGGTAGATATTGGATGTCTAAAAACAACAATAAAGTATATGTTAATGAAGATAAAGAAGAACAAGAAGAAGCTTCTCGTTGGGATATTACTAATTCTAGACTAGCTTATCTGCAATGGGTTATAGATAACACTAAAGATAAAGAAAAATCCAATAAGCTTCAGGAGATGTATAATGCCTTGTATAATATAACATATGATACGGGCGGCGATATCCGGAGCTTAGATGATACTATATCTTATATTACTCAGACCATGCAAAACAATAAAGGTCTGATTCCGGGACTTCCTTCTAATGATCAGATAGAAGAAATCGATAAAAAAGCAGCTAGCTTTGAAGAATTGCACCCGGAAGAATATGAAAGTTATATCAAGAGACTGGAAAGTTCTAATCTGGATAAATCCAAGAAAGATAAAGAAGATCAAGCGGATAGTGTGCTGAGTCCGGCGGACACCAAAGATGATAAAGATGCCCGCAATAAGCTAGCTACTCTTACTTCCATATTTGGATTTACTAATATTATAGGTCTAGAACCTAATCGGAAGCCATCCGCGGAAGATATGAAGAAAAAATCCGAGCTGAAAAAAGATCAGAAAGATAATGCATTGCTCCAGGATACCGAGGATGACGAAACTGCTCTTAAAAAACCGGAGATCTCCGGTGAAGAAAGCTCCGATGAGTCCGGTGAAGAAGGCTCCGATGAGTCCGGTGAAGAAGGCTCCGATGAGTCCGGTGAAGAGTTGTCGGATATTGAAGAGGATATGATCATGTATGTAGTCATGATGGCTGAAGAATATTTGGACCAGTTCGAAGGCGAAGACTATGACGAAGCTGATGTGGACAAATGGTTGGATGAACAGGATTTGGAATCCGATCTTGGCCTGGAAACCGAAGAAGAGAAAAAAGGCTTCCGGGATGCTATGAAGCAAGAAATTAAGAATGAACTAGAATCCGAGTCCGATGAAGGTAGTGAAGAGTCCGGTGAACAGACTACGGAATCTCTCTTAGAGTTCTCTCAAAACTTTATATTTGAATTGTTTGGTCGGAATGACGCTTTCAAGGCGGCTAAGAAAAATGCTGAAATGTTCAATAAGTATGGTGATGGTGCATATAAACCGGAAGTTACAGTAAAAGAACTCCAAAAGGCACGTAAGAAAAATGCAAGCGCCGTTAAGTTCAACAAGGCGGCAAATTTGCTTACCGGACCACTGGGTGCCGCCATTATCAACAAAAAACAAGATAATATGAAGAAACGTATGGCCGGAATGAAGTCCATGATTGATAGCACGCAGGATCCCGATGAAAAAGAGAAACTTCAAAAGAATTACGATATGATGATGAAGGCTTGTGTTACCAAGAAAGGAAGATTCCGCGCCCGTCCGAAACTTAAAAGCCTTTCTCCGGAAGAAAGGGCCGAATTTAAATCTAAGTACAAAGAAATCAAGCAATCTAAAACAATCCGACAAGCTGGCAAGGATTATATGATCAAACACGAAGATTTTGCAGACCAAGTACTACAAGATAAAGTATCTAAGAAAAAAGAAGAAAAAGAAATCAAGAAAGGTAATGTTGAAAAGACTTCCATGGATGACGGATCTACTCTGGTAGCTCGGAAATCGGAAAGAGACGGCCATATGATTTATACTAGAGAAAAAGGAGGCAAGACTATTGAATATATGGATAAAGACGACTATCAAAAACGTCTAGCTAGCAAGAAAGAATCTGTAGAACATCACTTCAGTTCTTTCAAATCCTTGCTAGAATCTAAAAATGCATAAACTAAACTTATAAATATCTTATAAGAATCGGACTCGAAAGGGTCCGATTTTTTTATTATTTATTCAAAGGTGATTTTATATGAAACATATTAGTGAATCCATAAGGAATGTAAAATGCTACGTTAACGAAGATACCGTAACTCATGATAAAAGATCGCAATCTTTCCAATACGGTGACGGAAGCCTTGTCTATTTTGATGAGATTTTAACATATCCCCAATATCACGACAATGCTCTGGAAATCGAGACTCTGCATGCCGTAACTAAAAGAAGAGGTATTGGTTCGAAACTGATAGAAGCTATCAAGGATTATGCTGATTCCGAAAGAAAATCAATAGTGGTATATGCTAGTCCGCTGACAAACGACATATCTGAAAGAGACCTTATCAAATTCTATAAAAAGAATGGATTTATACAAGATCCGGATACCGACAATCCACATTGTTTGATTTATATCGGAAGATAATTCAAAATCGGACTCGAAAGGGTCCGATTTTTTTTATTTTTTATACAAATAAGATTTTTATATGAAAAATATTGGAAGTTATATTCAAGAATCCCAAATGTTTGAGGCAGAAAAAGAAAATTTAAAGTTATCTAAAGAAGACCAAAAACAACTACAAGAGATTCTTCAAAGAGCTATTACTGCATTTTATAATGATGATGAAGATAGAGATATAGAAGAATTTATTAAAGATACATTTGCTGATTATGGATGGTCCGATAAGCTCATGTCTGGATTCATAGACATATGTAAGCAGATTGTGGACAAGTCTGATAAATATGTTGAAAAATTGAGTAAAACAGATAAAGATGTTAATGAAAGTTTGGGTGATTTAATTGCCGAAAAAGATGGGGAGGGCTTAAAAAAGGCAATTGATGCAGTTGATAGTGGCTTGGGAAAACTTGTGGATGCCGGTGTATTCGGAGATAATGCTAAAAATAAGCGAGCTGTTAATAAAGCACTTGGCAATACAGCGGCCGATAAAGCTAAAAAAGGTGTTGACAATGTGGTTTCAACAAAAACTGCGGTAGAAGATGCTCATAAAGCAGAAGTAAAACGTAACGCTGAGATGGCTAATAATATCGGGCGGGATGGCAAATTCCACCAAGATTTGGTAACCGGAAAATATTACAAATCCGAAGAAGAACTTAATCGAGCTGTTGGGAGAAGAAAAATGGAGGAATTTGATAAAGAATATGAAGAAGCTGTTAAAAAAGAAACCGATATAAAGAAAAATAACCAGGACACATATCAAATTCAAACATCACCAGGTAAATGGAAAGATGTATCTAAAGAAGAGTATGAAAAGGCTAAAAAAGAAAATCCCAGAACAGCTAAAAAGACGGAACGTTCTTCCATAGATCCTCATGAGTATAAAATACCAACTTCTAGAGACACCAAATATGGATATGAAAAGGATGGGGAAATAACCCATACACACCTTCAACGTCATTATGAAATGGAAACTCCGTGGTGTCGTTTCTTGACTTCCGGAGGTCCTCAGAAGGTAGCGTTAGGTGCAGCTATCGTGGGTGCCGTGGCTCTCACTACGGCCGTTGCGGTACATACTGCCAGAAAGCAAAATGAAAAATTCTTAGCAGGCCTCAAAGCCCGCTCCGAACAAGCTGACGACCCCAGAATTCGCAAGGAATATGAAAAATACTATCAAGATGCATTAAAGGCTATGTATAAGGATAATGGCAAGGTTAGAATGGATCCGGATTTTTCTAAAATCCCCGAAGAGAGTAGAAAGTCATTCGTTAAAATTTACGGTTCCGGCAAAGATCTTCGCAAAATGGGCAAAGAATATATTAAGAAAAACGGTTCCGAATTTTTAGAATATGATAGAGACCATACTGCTTCTTCTACTAAAAAAGAACCTAAAGAACAAGTAGCTAAAGCTAAAGACGGATCCGAAATCCATGCTCGCCGCAAGAAATCCGGACACGGTATGACCTATGTGCGTACTAAAAACGGCAAAGAAGTCGGATATGCCACTAAGGACGATTTCCGGCGCGCTAGACAAAATGAAGGCATGATTTCATTGAGAGATGCTTTGTTAGAATCTTTTGAAATCTAAAAGTTCTTAAAAAATCCATAAGAATCGGACTCAAAAGAGTCCGATTTTTTTATTCTTTATTCAAAGAAGATTTTATATGAAACATATTAGTGAATCTATAATAGGAAGAAGGGGATCTTCAAATATTTCCGACTTCCGTTTTGAAAGCATAGTCCGAGGAAGTATAGTATATATTCCCGAACTCAAGCGAAACGATTCCGATAATCCTTATTTTTTGTGTGTAACTATCCGAGATTTATATGATTTGTGGCCGGATAGATACATAGATAGTAATTTACTTAGTTTAATTCATTATATTCTGCCTTCTAAATATAGTGTATATGACACTCCAATCGGAGAGGTAACCCTTCAAGGATATAAAAATCATTTTCCATTTTATGACGGTAATAAAATACCCATAAAAGCTATATACGGACCTATAGATCGGCATAAGTTAAACAGAATACTATCCTCAGAAGACACATTAATAGATTTTTTAAAAAATTTACACCCCTAAAATATGAATTTAAAAAATTATATCTTAGAATCTCAAGAACCGGAAAATCTTCCGGAAATTCTAGACTTTGTAACTAATATAATATCTCAATATACGGACTCTCTTTCCGATCTTTCCGATTATTCGGAATCCGGCTTCAAAAAATGGTGTGAAGACAATGGTATTGAAGATATAGATTGGGATGATGATGCTAAAAAGAATTTTTATAAGTTATGTGATACTGCGCTTTCTAATATGAAAGATACGGATGATTCTGTAGAAGAATCTTTTAAGATCCCGGATCTTAATATTTTATTAGAAGCGGTCCCTAATAAGGATTCTCAAAATTCTCCGAAGTTTTCTAAAGAAGATGCTCAAAAATTATTAAAGCAAGCTAGAGATGAAGTTTGGTCGGGAATGAAAACATACGGCAAGAAAAAAGCCACTAACTGGTCTGGCGATCAACTTAACAAACTCACTGATAAGATAATGACGAGCATTAAAAATAAAAAAACATCATCCGCCGAAGAATATGCAAATGCTGGAATTTCCGCCGGAAAAGCATTTTCTAAAGTACCTGGCATCAGCAAGGCACTGGCCGGAATATCCGCTCTTTCGGGTCCTCAGGTCGCTCTGATCACCGTATCCGTAGCGGCGGTTGCCGCGGGAACTGTAGTGGTTGTCCGTCAGATAAAGAAAAAGAAAAACGAAAAGATCTTGACTGGGATAAAGGCTAAAGTTGAGGAATATAAGAAATCGGGAGATACTGAAAAAGCTAAGTTCTATGATGATTTTTACCAAAAACTAGAAAAAACCTGTTTAGACGATAAAGGAAAACTTCGCGTGAGTCCGGACCTTAACAAGCTTCCTGAAAAAGATCGCGATTTATTCTCAACTTTATATAATAGGATTAAGAAAAATAAAAACATCATTAAAGCCGGAAAGGTTTCGGCACCTAAAGAACAAGTGGTGAAAGATAAAGATGGGAGCGAGATCCACGCCCGCCGGAAAAAAACCGGCATCGGCATGACCTATGTCAGAATGAAAAATGGCAAAGAAATCGGATACGCCACCAAAGATGAATTCCGGGCCGCAAAAAGCTCCAATGAATCCTATACAGGATTATCGGATTATATTAATGAGTCAGTCGAATAAAATCTATCATAAATCTTTCATATTCGTTATAAAACAAGCGATCGTATCTTAGATGACTAGTTATATCACTTAAGATGTGATCGCTTGTTTTATATATGTTTATGAAAGAAATTACATTATTTCTAAATTCGGAACTAAGCTCGGATATATAAATTGCCAAGCTGTATACATGTTTTTCTTATCATCCACCGATTTAAGAATATCCCGGTTATAAGAATATCCGTATTTCGCAACAAACTTAAACCATACCTCTCTTATATTCTCATATAAATCTATTGAAGTTATATACGTATTGTTTTTTATTCGCAACCTACAGTTTTCACATCCCATCTCGCCCAAAAATTCATTGACTAATTGTTCATACCCCCCACATTCATTATCGTACTCTACAGCTCCAGCCACCGTAATTAATTTATCAGGAGTTTCAATAATTTTTTCATATAATCCCCGATGGAATCCGTGGTCTATAAAAAATGCATTGAGTGTGCCGTTGAGAATATCTAATCTTTCATAATCATTATAATCTTTATCATGCTGAGATATATCATATCCAAGATTGAATACTATCTGGGGTTGCCCATATGTTTCGCATTTATGAACTTGAGGCATCCAGGCGGACCCATATGTAGAACAATAAATAGGAATACATAAGAAATTCAGCTCTCCATATCTATGCTCGCATATGTTGAATTCCGGGTCTCCGCAAATGGTCACATCCGCATCCGATAAAGGAAGGACATAGGATGTAATCAAATCTTTCTTGCGCTCCGCATACCAGAAAATATCAAATGGTTCCCAATGGCATATCAGATTAATTTTCGGCCGGAAAGTCCAGTTAGGTTTCATTCCTTTGCTTAATAAGAATTCTTGTTCTCCTCTAGATAACGGCCCTTGTATATCGGTAAAATAATTTATATTCTGATTCCAATTCCACCAAGTATATCCATCCACACTTTTCATATCCAAACCGGCATGACCACGTTTGTACTTATTGTACCAATAATCCTTGATGTTTTTGATGATATAGTGATTCACCCATACTGTATCGAGACTTCCGTCTCTCCATTTAAACATATTGTAATTCACAAGATTGCCTAAACAGTCTCGAGCGGATACACCTGACGCGGACCACACCGTATGTTCATTCATATCCAAAGCCAATCCGGATCTAGATATAGTTTTATACCAGCCGTTCATATTCTCGGGTCGGCAATCTTTCCGGACATTATCCGCAATCGGCTCTGTACAATATTGATATATTGGTTTATCTATATCAAACGATTCGGGATTTGCATGAAAACAACGCCATTGTAAGATATAAGCATCTGTATCTGGGAAAGTGTTCAAAAAGTTTTTAATGCTCGTATAAATATCTTTATTGATATTAATATATTCATCAATGTCAATAAAGGCTACCCATCTATAAATATTATCGTCGCAAAATGTTTTATATTGTGTTATTTGCTGAGCCTTGGCTCCGCGAATTTGGCGTATTTCGACTTGATTGAACTTTTTTTCCAGCCACTGATATGATTCTGGAGAATCGATATCGTTGTTGTCATAGACATATATTCTGTCAAATCCTAGTTCTAAATGCCATTTGCACCAATCTTCTAGATAATTGTTTTCTTGCTTGGCAATAGCACATATTACCGTTTCGCGAGATCGGTTCTCATATGTTTCTATAGACATAGTCAAACCAAGGTCTCCAGCGGCCTTATGCCAGGTTTCGACATCTATATCCCATTCGGGAATATTTCTTTCTAAAATTTTATTATGCACAGTTTTTCGGATAATCGTAGTACCCTGATCAAAATCATTGAAAACATGTATAAGCAGATCATCGTGCTCTCCGGCGATTTTCAGCAGCGCTTTATAACAATCTCCATTCCACGGCCCACCAAACACCGGATCATGAGAAGCCGCACATTCAGAAATTGGCCACATATCATGACACACAATAGTCCCCCCAGTATTCAAAAATTTAAGAGAGTTTGTAATATCTCTATATACTTGCTCATGCTGATGCAATCCATCAATGAATATTAAATCAAACATTTGCCGGTTTATAGAGAAAAAGTCATCCGAAGCAATTATCATATTAGCGGCGGTATCCGGGTTAGGGTCCACCCCTGTTTTGAATTCGGCATTGATTTGATTAAAAACATAACCTTCCGATACGCCGATTTCTAAATATGTTTTATATTTATATTTTTCTATTAAAAAATTTAAAAGATCTAATCTATCTTTCATATATTAATTTTAATTAAAGTTCCGGAATCCAAGCATATGTCCATTTATCTTGGAAGAAATACATCCAATTGTCAATTTCATCCCGGTTGTCCGTCATATTTATGAACGGACGAAATCCTTCTTTTTGTGAGATTTCGGAATTATGATAATAATATTCAAACCATTTGCAGAACAAAAACCGGTTATGCATTAGGATGAACCTAGGATCCTGATACGCCATTTTATATACTGCATAGGTAAGTGCGGTTTGATTGATGCGATCTACTTGCCGGTTACTACCCCACAAGAACATGACCGTCCAGGTATGAGAATTTATAGCCTGGGTGAATTTAGTGTTTTTATATATAATCATGGTGCTCTGGAGAAGTCCTTCAGAGTGATAATTTGCGTCGTCTAAATATCGTACTACTCTTTCCGCATCTTCTTTTGAAAAACCATAATATCCATAATAAGCCCATCTATTCACTTCCGTCCGAATATCATTGACTATGGTATTCTGCAATGTACCATATTCCCAATTTTCATTTTCAAACTTTTTCAATACATCAATAGGATCTTTTTTTATTTGAATAGATCCATCTATATATAAGCAAATATCGGTGTTGACAAATTCAAATGGGTGATATCGGACATATGCCCACCGATCCTGCCCTTCGGGGTAATCTAAAAGCTGAGGATAATATAATATCTTCCAAGTTTCGGACCGGAGGTCTGGATTATCGGTTACCATTATATATTCTATATCGGGGTTTGGATCAAGGACTTCCCGGACCATTTCGTATCCGGAAAATATACAAGACAATATACTATATTTAGGCATATCGATTTAATGATTTATAATATAATATTATATTTCTTTTCGAAATTTCCAAATCCACACGTATAATATATTTATTTTTTTATCAAGGAATTTGTTAATATGTGGAGTAATAAAATATACGATCATGGCATAGACACCCAGCCATTTAAAAGCATCTTGCCGTACGATCGGGTAGATATAGATAATGATGTAGTAAATGACATGAACTATTATCGTCATTGGGGAATATTCGGTCTTAAAGACGAACCTTCCTTGATGGTGTGGACTCGTATGACGAATGGAAAATTAGAATATTATATTCCGGCGCATAAAGATATCAATGATCAGATGATTCCGGAAGTAAAAAATATTCCGGAAGATCAGGTATATTACACGGATAAAAGAAACCCGCGCATAGGCACCAAATCATTATTTAATAATGTTAATGCAGTAGCATTTCAACCCGAATATGCTGTGCATGCCAATGCTCCCTTGATTGATTCTAGAGAAGTCCGTAAAAGAATGCGAGATTTAGGAGATTGCTCTATTAAAGCTCTTGTCAATGCTTCCCAGGAGGGACGCATGGGGCGGGCGGTATATGATTATAACGACTTTATGTTCTGCAAATATCTGGGGCAAGTTTCTAATAACTATCTAATAACATTAAGAAGATTTCCATTTCCTGCGGGTGATAATATCAATCTAGTTTTACATGGGGAAGATGCGAATGAGATCACTACTCAAAAACATATGCCGGACGTCGGTCGATTGGTGACATGGATGGGAACTCCAGGTAATGATCTGGAAAATATATTAAAATATAAGGTTTTGATGCCGTATAAGGAACTCACCTCTACTATAGAGCAAACCAGTGGTGGGGGTGAAGGCGGTGGAATTATGGGTACTATTACAAACTTGACTAGCCCAGCATACGCTCATAATGTTTATCTAGGACGTGCCGGATCGGGGTCTATAGCTCATTTACAAGCATTGACCCAAACTCGTCTCGGTGGCATGATGGGAATGGGAAGAATTGGTAATTTATTGCAAGGACCTCGAGATGAAGGAGCTTCCGGGCATATGGATCGAACTAAAAACTATGGACCCGTAGATGTTATTGCTAAAACTCATATTCGCGAAGGTGGAGAAGATGGAGGATTGCGTTTCGAACAAGATATTAATTTAACGTTTGATTATGAGTTGAGATCGTATGATAATATCAACACAAGGGCGGCTTTTTTGGATTTACTAGCTAATATATTAGCCGTGACCTATGTAGACGGCCGGTTCTGGGGAGGTGCTTACATGGGGACTGGTGTATCTCAGAATAAATTGTTTTCAAACCTCCCTATATATAATCTAAAACAACCCTTTAATTTTGGAGACATATATAATGCCGGAGTAGCTTCATTAAAAATGATTGCGACGGAATTAAATGGCGGCAAGCCTATAACAGGTACTAAAGATATCGTGAATGCGGTAGTTCAATTAGGTAAAAATATGCTCACGGTAGTTGCTGGTGGCTTGCTGAACGGACTAGGTCGTCCGCAAAGACAGGCAGTTAATTCGTTGTTGACTAACGCCCCGGTAGGTCTTTGGCATCTTACCATAGGCAATCCAAAACATCCTATCATGTCTATGGGAAATATGATTCTTGATGATGTTAATATTCAACATTACGGGAGGCTAGGTTTAGATGATTTCCCGGTCGGGTTGAGAGTCAGCATTACCTTAAAACATGGCATGCCCCGGGATGCTAAAGGCATTGAGCATATGTATATGATGGGAGATTCTCGAATATATCAGCATATGGATGAAGATCTGCTTTATATGTACGAAGAAGCTCAATCTTTAGATACTAAACCTAAAAATAAAAAAGGCGGCGGTAATTCCGGCAAAGTGAAAAATTCAATGAAAAGCCTGAAAGAAGTAAACGATACTATAGGGACGTATGCCGGAAGAATTGCTAGAATGGTTACCGATATCCTACACGGCAACCCTAATGCCGACGTTGATACGATTGAAAAATCTATAATGAATAGGTTAGGTCAAGTTCAGGGATTTGCTCGAATAGTCAAGCAGTTTGGCACCAATTCACTCCGGCAGATCATTATAGCTGCTAAAGAAAGCTATAAGGGTAACGATAAAATATCTAAAAATTCGTAGTAAGAAATACAATATAAATTAGTATAATATATAAAAACAACATATGAATTCAATTACCGAATGTTTAAAACAGATAACCTCCCTGACTAAGAAAAATCTTCAATTATTGAAGATGATCAATGATTCCTTTTATACTAGAAAAAATCATCTGGTATCTATAGTCGATGGGGAGCAATACGTAGTTCCGTCTTTCTTGTCTTTAGAAAGCAAGATTGATAATCTGGAAGCTAATTTACAAAATATTTTAGATGCTCCAAAAACAGGAGAGGCTTTTACTTATTTCGATGGCACTACTCAGAGAATAGAGCTATCCGGATATTCTAATACACCACCGAAAACGAATCTCATACCACCGAATTCATTCGTTTCATCTATCAATCATATTTTTAAAGATTTTATGTCTCCCCAACCTACGGTTCGATTCGATATCGGGGGTATTTCTAATACAATCAAACACGTATTAGTTAAAAAGGTATCTATTCGCAATCCTATTTTGTTAGGGTTGGTTTTAGATAATGTAGTATCCGGGGAATCGGATATTTCCGAAGATGGAACTAAAAAGCGCGGGTCTATAGAATATGGTGATCTTGTCAAAACTTTATTTAATTATGAAAATGGAGTAGAATATGAAGATTATGACACAATAAAAAGACTGCCTTTAAGAATGGATAATCCTACCGGCGAATACGATATTTTAGAAATTGTAGATACTTGGCAGGATGAGAATTTTGAAGAGCATTATATTCTCCGATTAGATAAAGATTTGATATATTATGTGCGAAATGGTACTATTCAAAAAAATATCATGATAGGAGACTACTTAGTCAGCTATAATGACAAAGTAGAGATGATCGTGGAAGATACGAATCCCGTAAATAGAACTATTACGGTTAAGATACTACACGGTGCATATGCTGAACTTTGCGATGTTCTTTCCGGAAATACTGATCTATATAGGCTTAAATATCATAAAGTTAATGATGAAGTATTTTCGGCGACAAAATATGTCGAAGTCCCATTGGAGGAAGATGAACACGTATGTATATTTATCGCGCCGATTAACGATACCACTAACACACAAGCCGCTTTCGGCACTGGGGCTTATTTATATACAGATTATCTTGAAGATGAATCGGGAAATGATTTCCGAACATATTATACGGATAATGTAAATAATATTGGAGATGCCTTATTCGCTATCACTAATATGATGAACGACGACGATCAAGTGGAAAAACTTACCGGATCAGAATTTCTAGCGCTTTCTGCCGTTAAGCCGGTATTGGGGACGGAAAGTATTACCGTATATCAGATCAACAAACACCTGAATGATTCGGAGAGCGTCAAAAAAATACGTAATTTATACAATCAAAAAGTTCATTATAAAAACGAATTATCCGATATTGAAAAGAAAATTGATGATATTAATAATATTTTAGCGGACTCATCTTTTGATGATACCGACGAAACCAGAGAGGCTTACAAATCTCAGCTTCGGGAATTGAATGCTCAAAGAAAGGAGCTTGCCCAAAACGTCACTTCCGTCATCCAAGAGATTTCCGAGAACGCCAATTCTTCAGACACTCCTATTGAAAATGCTAAATACCACATCCGCGGGTTTGTGGACACCGGTAATTTTGATAACGCCTCCGTTATAGGTTTGGATGTAGAATACAGATATAAAAACAAAAACAAATTTACGGGCAATGCCGAAACAATCGGTGAATCTTATATTTACTCTGATTGGAATAAAATGGATTCGTTTATGAATGTAAAAACTCCAGCATATGATCCCATTACCGGTAAATATTCGTATAAATGGGGGGACCACAATGAATCTATGAATGAGCCTTCTTTTAATCAAATAGATATCCCCATATCTCAAGGCGAAAATGTAGATATCCGGGTTCGATTCATTTATAATTTGGGCTGGCCATTGATTACTTTCCGTTCGGATTGGTCCGAAATATTAAATGTAGATTTTCCCGAAGAATTTGTCAAAGATATAGAAATACTGGATATCATAGAAGAGAATAACTCGGATATCAAACAACAACAATTTATTGGAATTCTAGAAAAAGAAGGAATTTTAGACCATGTATATGATAAAATCAGAGACATGGATCTTACATATTTTCATCAGCCGGAACATATCGCCAGTGGATTTTATACGCCCGAACGCCGGATAATTCCGCTTTCAGACCAATTAGCGACTATGGCCCGAGCACTATCCGATTTGCAGACGGAAGTTAATGGAGCTACCGCACAATTAGTGTTAACCTTATCGGATGGGATCCAAGAATCAACACTGTTGCCCGGAATAATGAATAACTTTAGAGTCCGGTCTTATGTCGATGCTGTCAACGAGGGCGATTATCAAACTATGAAATTTGTTCGTGATCCTTTACATCCCGACGAAACATTAGACGCACCCCTGGCCGTATCTAATTTGGTTATTAATATCTATAATCCATCTGAATACGTTATTAAACTACATTCTTTATTCCCGGGAGACAATTCCACAATATTGGATGATTCTCTCTCTTCTAATAGGTTCGGATATTTGAATTATGTCGGTGGCGGATATTGTACAACCGAAAACACCGATCCAAAATCTTCTAATATCGGAGGATATAATTATGATCCGTCCGCGGGTGTATGGATGATGATGTCCGATATCGATAACCCTAACCAACAAAGGATTCTTCAAAGACAAAATCAATTTTTATATTTCAGAACGGTAGTGGATGGTAAATCTTTATATACCGTAGGGTTATATGATGGGAACTCGTTTAATAACACTAGACAATCCGTATCGGACGATAACTTCAATGGCAAGTTCCCGGAAAATCTATTGTCCGCCAGAAACAACAATATACTCGAATTAGAAGATTATTTATATTATATGTACGATAGTTCCGATGTTTTATATAAAGGAATCGCCGGTTTATATCCAAGTATTGGAGGCATAGAAGAAATATGTGCCCCCACCGGATCTAGTTTTTATGAATTAAAACCCGGAGAATCCGTACAAATTCCTTTGAATTTCGCTTATTGGATTTCTAACAATAAGAGTTCATCTATCCAATCCGCCGGAGATCTTTCTTCTAATGTAGAGGCGAAAATGAAACCCTATATTAACAAAATATCCCGAGCAATTGCATTTGATATCCGGACATCTTTATTTACGGACCCGGTAACTTATAAAATCACGGTATCCGCACATTACCAAGACCTGCAGACATTCAAATCTACTAGAGTTAATAAACAATCCGTAAAAAAACAATATTCCCCCACTACTGTGGTAACCCAACTTAAAATCGGCAAATAGATATGATGACGCAAGAAGAAAAAGATATTATATATAAAATTCGCAAAGGAGAGATAGATGTGAATAACCAACAGATATTCCTATCTCTCCTCATAAAGGGTTTGATATGGAATCTTAATCAGCATATTAAAATCCGAGATATAGATGTACCACATTTTATCATCAATACCGGTGATGATATTATGTACTTAGAAGTCAAAGGCCAGGATCATTCTATAGAACCATTGGAGGTCTCTAATGAGAGCTTTGTATATAATACGGTCCCTAGATGCCTAGTCACCCCGGAAGGTATATCCATCCCTACCGATGACTTATCCTCTCCATACTCTAATGGTATGTTCCAATATGAATCCGAAGATGATATATACAGCTACACGGCGGAATTCCGGAGATTACCTATGGAAATAACAGTATCTTTGAAATATTATTTTGATTCATATACGGATTCTTTGGAAGGCATCCAACAAATCCTGACACATTGTGCGTTTATCAACATATTTGACATACAATATTTAGGCCAGACCATCCGATCCAGCTATCAAATATCGGACCAATATGAATCCCAATTCCAAGTAGAATTCGATGGTTTAAGCCAAGATAATAAATGCCGGGTAGTAGAAACGGACATTACCATAGATACTAATATGCCGATTATATACCCAAGAACCGCCATTTTAGGAGACCGATTTATCAAAACCGCGATACATGAATTAAAAGTGTCCGATAAAGACGAGATCCAAAAGCGGTATATTCGTCAAATGGACGTATGCAATATTTGCAAAAACAAATATCGGACGGCGCTTCAAGGCGAAAACTATGTATGCCCAACATATCTCTCATATAGAGATTCGGAAATTGAGATTCCGGAAGATAATTGCCCGGATTTTGAAGGTTTCTAATTTCAAAAATATGTCTAAAAGAAAAATAAAAATTTATGAAACTAAGATTTGGAGAATTACGGCCAGGAAAAGTGCTGCGCGTCGAAGACGCTTATGGCACCATCAAAGGAAGTTGTCTCGGGATGTTTGCTGAAACCGAAGATCCGGATAACCTGCCCCCCATGTTTCCGAATCCATTAGGACAAACTTCTTCGACTTCTTTCTGCCAACCTCATGAAGGGGATCTTATTTGGGTAATGTCTTTCTCGGACAATCCATGGGCTTTATATTATTCATTCCAAAACAGCGCAGGGCATCATAATAAAGAAATTTTAGATAAGAACTATAAAGATGCGGAAATTCTTCTGAGACGGAAAAATGAATCCGGAGAAGATGCTACGATGGAATATAATAGCGAGGATGGATCCGTTGTTCGAAACGGCAAAGCGGTATACCAAGCTGACCAAAAAGGTAATCTCCATATGGAGAGAGACGGAGACCATAGAACTATAGAAATTAATGAAACCGGAATATCTATAGGGAGTTCCGAAAAAAGCGATCAACCCGCAGTTTTGGGTGATGCCTGTGAATCCGCTTTTAAGGGTATTTATAAATGTCTAGCTCAAATCGCGGAAGTGTGCCGGGAAAATACTTATACCGCAGCCATCGCTCCAGCCATAGAAAATGTATTACCCGAAATCAGAAGTCATATAGAGCAAATAAAATCGGAATACGTAACATTAGATTGATTATGGAAAATAATATGATAGATAAATCCATAGCGGTAGCGGAAAATCTAAGTGAAGATGTTATAAAAACCGCTATGAGCACCCTTAGCGGAGCCGCCGGGAAGATCAGTGATAAGCTTCATTCGATTCTGGATACGCTACAGGAATTTAAAAATTATAAACCCAAAGATCCATTTGAAGAAGAGGATAAGAAAATGGGATTATTGCCCGAAGAAACTCCTTCCGAAGAAACTCCTTCCGAAGAAACTGCTCCGTCTAAAACCAAAAAACTCAAAGAAAAATTTATGCAGGGGGTGAAAAATATCATCCCCGGATTAGATATTGATACTGTTTTAGATAAATTGGCTTCCAAATGCAAACCATTACAAGCCGCTATGGGGCCTATTAAAGATTCGATTTATCATATTAAGGAAAACAAACGATTATCTCCCGAAGAGAAAGCCACCCGCATTCAAACATTGCGGGAACAAAGACAAAAACAGATAGACGATTGGAAAAAATCACAAAAAGATTATGTTTCGCACATTATAGATGATATTAAAGCCGATTTTGATGAAATTAAATTCGGAGTAGAAAATTTAACGGCAACAGTTCCCATCGTCTCATCCCAATTAGCATTACCTACATTTATAGGCACCGGAAGCCCCAATCCTGCTAGGGTAGCGGCAGACTTCTTGGCAACAAAACGCATGCTTATGAGTATGGTTCATCCATTGCAAACAGCCGCCCGTAAATTTTTAGATAATTGCGACAGAATAGATTTTGATATACCTGAACCGGTATTGGATATATTAGAGGGTATTGCTAGCCTTGAATATCTAATTAGTAAACTTCCCGGATAATAATTAAAATAAAGCGCAAAAACATATCAAAAACAAGCGATCGTATCTTAGATGACTAGTTATATCACTTAAGGTACGATCGCTTGTTATATCGCAGATATGCGAGTTTTTACTTAGGAAGTTTATTTTGGGGCAGTGCTTTATTGATCTCCGTTCTCTTAACGGCCAATCCCATCCTTGTGGCGATATCTATAGTTTCGTCATCCATATCGGCTTTGGGATTATCCGGATTATATGGGGCTAATAGATTATTAGTGTCTAAGAAACCATAAAACAATCCTTCTACATGCCGATCAAAAGATTTTTGAAAAATATCATACGCATATTTAAGTTCTATATATTTAGATGGAGTACATATCACTACCATATTAGATCCTCTCGGACGAGAATAATCCGTGATCTTCCGTATCTTCTTCGCATATTTATCTTGAGCATCATTGCCAAAATATGTCATCCTGTCTACATTGCAGTATATGATAGCCACTTGCCGGAAAAGATCCCGACATTTATAACCGGATATCTTGAAAAAGTAGACCTGTTCTTTTTCATCATACAAGTCTTCTTCCGTGATCCCATATTTTTGCATTAATGAATTCAACAAGGATTCCGCCGAGATTTTTTCACCACCTTCACCCTGTTCGGCAAGAGCCCTGACTTTGTTGATTTTATTAATGATATCGTCTTTTGTCATTGTTTCTGTAATAAGTTATTTTTTCCCCGTTTCTGATCCGGATAAACACATGAGCTAAAATATATCCTATAGCAAATCCACCAAAGATGGCTGCTATCATAGATACGGTAGTATTAGGGAATATTTTAGAACAGAAAAATCCCCAAGTACCACCAATTACAATCAAAATCATGATTTCAATAAAGTTTCTGACAGATTCTTTCATATGCTTTTTAATTTAAGGGTTTATACTAAATTTAATCTTATACCTATATATACTCTAATTCCATCAAAGTTTGCACGAATATCATAATCGCTGCTTGCTGGGATACACCCTATACAATTAAGAAATTCTTGAAGGACATCCTCAGGATAATTAGTCAGAGGAATTAAATCAGCCGCGCTAATATTATCCCTACCTTTTTCCGCAAGGTTAGCAAAAGCATCTATAAGGATATCTACATCCTTGAGTGTATATTTTGGATTAGGCATTGGAAAGGTCCCTCCCACAGACCGGACAATATTTAATAGGAATATACATATGGTGGACTTTCCGGCGATCATCTGCTATATAGATCTCAATAGTTGAAGTAAGTCCATCTTCTTCATGTTTATGTCTTGAGATTGGAGTTGGAGGAATGATGCTAGCCATAGTCTCAACATCCTCTCCGGAAAAATCTTGACTGGAATAATTAGTTTTGAGTAACTCTCTATATTTATGAGCACTCATCTTATCTCCCGTTAGAGCTTCACAATATTTACACATATCTTATATTTATACTGTTAGACAAATACGTTTCAAAAAACTTTAGTTTTTCTTGTGCTATCTCTTCGGTTTCACAGTTGATAGTTAATTTATCACCATCCAGAAAATGCACTACCACTTTAGCATCCTCCCAGATATACCCTTCTTCATCAAACCGGCGCTCCTCAATGTCTCTGTACTTTATAGCTTCTTCTTTCGTATATAATTCTTCCCGAAACATACTGCCGCAGTACCCATACATATCTTCTTCATAGACCTTTTTGGTAGTTTTTTCACCACCAAACCATGTGAGTTTTACAATAGGTTCTCCTTTCTTATGAAGAAGCTGAAACGATTCCCATTTTTGCTTAGGAATATACCGCACATGACTTAATTTTTCGAATAAGATCTTTTCTCCCATATTTATATATCTTTATGATAATATATAAACGGATTCCGGGAAGGTTAAGATATTTTTTCGGAGTTCTGTTGGCACCATATTGCATGGAGTTTCCCGTTAAGTTCTTTACATTCGGACTTATAATGCCGATATTTATTCCTATACACTCTATAAAGGTTATAGAAATACCAACAAAGAACCAATAAGATTGTGGATACAAAAATTAGAATTATGGATAATAATGTCATAAATTTATATTTTTAATCGAAAATTTTCACAAATATTACATTTCAAAAATCAAAAATGTCTCGAAATTTTTCATCCGGATCGTTCCTCCACATATCCGCTGTGATCATTGTGTGATTGTTGCCAAGACCTTCGTTATAAATTCCATTCGGATAGAATTTTTCGGTGTACTCAGCAAGTCGTTCTCTCTGTTTCTGAGTGAACGGAAGATCCCTCATTGCTGATCCCATGCTGACCAGATTGTAACCGGAATACCGGACTTTTCCGTCATGGAACCGCACCCAGCCCATCTTGTCAAGGTGCCAGTCTCTGTTGAAACTGTCATGAGGAAGTTCTTTCATAATCGACCAGTTCTCGAACACAGCATCAGCGATGTCGATGTGAGCAAGACGAGACTCTTCCCCGTCCATAGCCAACACATTGCCGTCTCTGTCAATGAATCCGGCTGTCCAGTTGTGGTCAAATTGCACAGGCTCGGAGATGTCTCTTCTCTCAGGCTCTTTTCTTGCGGCAACGAATCTGTCCAGCTCATCAAAAACGGTTGCTCCTGCGATGTTGTCGCACTGTCTAGACACAGCATAGTCAGATGCATGTTCTTCTAGATATTGGTGAGTAACATTCCATTCCCTCAGTCCATCTTCATCTAACTCTTTCATCACGCTGAGCAGTTTTGCAAGATCGGCAACGATTTCCATGTAGTGTGAGAAGCCATCGCACTCTCCGGAGCATGCAAGATTCTCCATCAGCCATTCGCGGAGACGGATCAGTTTCAGTCCCTCATTCACGAATTTTCTGACTCCTTCCAAGTCATTAAAGATGTCACTGATTTTTTGCGAGAAACATCTAGTCAACTCACCAGACTCTATGATTTGCTGCATCTGGTAGTCGTTGGTCATCCAGATTCTAGCAATATCCATCGGAGTGAATCGTGCGCCGACCGACCAGTGCCAACCTTTCGGAAGATCGAAGATCGCTTCAGCGTGGTCGATGTCCAGGTCATATAGAAGACAATTGCTGAAGAACTGGTACAAATGCTTAGTGAGATATTCTCCCTGCTCGATAAGATCAAATCCCTCTTTGTGGACAGTGTGATGAAGAAAAAGAGGATCGAATTTGTGGTACATTTCGTAGTCTCCTTCGGGTAGCTCGTCTTTAGAGCAGATGCCCATCGTTCCTCCGTCTATTACATAAAGGAACAGCTGAGACCGCAGGATTGCTCTCACATACTGCTCGGGACAGCCGGACAACACCAGAGCATCCCAAGCCTTCTGTGGCTCCATTTCGTAGAACAGATGCTCATGCGCGATATTTTGGAGCATGATGCCGGCGTTAGCGCCGAGCGAGAAGTGGAGGGTGTGTTTTTCTTTTTCCATATTTATATCATTTACGATATTATATAATCTTTTTCTGAAACAATTAAGACAAAAAAAAAAGACCCTTTATGGGTCTTATATATTAAAACTATCGTCTTCAAACCAATCCCGATCAGGTTGTTCCGCCTCGCTACCGGAATCTGTATTAGGTAATCCAAAATATTCGTCAAATGCTCGAGAAAATGAATCATATAATTTTCGTTGAATGTCTTCTTCTCGGATATTTTTACAAAAATAATTTTTAATATCCTCCAAATTCACACCCATAACTTGAGATGAAGTTTTAAGTTTCTCCGCATATTCCGGACATATATTTATCTTAACTTCAAAACTCACTTCGGGATATCCAAGATTTTCCGTCATTCTCTTTATTATGATATCATTAGTGGACTCTGTTGGCTGAGATAATGGTGTGTATGATTCCGTGGCTGGATTTTGATCTGGTTTGTTCTCGGATACAGGTGTAAATACATCTCCTAATTCTTCTTCGGAGATTCCTTGCATAAGCAACGATTTATTCAACTTTACAACCGGCGGGGTTTTAGGGGTACTGATAGGTGTTTCCGATTGAATATAATCTCGAAGAATGTCGCCATTGATCATTCGCCCATCATAAGTTTGGATAGACATGCCGGTTCCGTCAAAGAACACACTGCGTACTTTAAAATGGTCCGAGCCGTCTTGTTTCCACCAAGTGGTGTTTTCTATATCAAAATTCATTCCCTGATTATACATTAATCAAAATTTTGTATAAATATATCCAAAAGATCGGGATGTTTAACCAAGCCATATAATATGGCGGCCACACGCTTAGGCTCTTCGTTGAAGAAATAAATGTGTTTTTTGTCATACACCCTATCTATGAATCCTTGTATATTGAAACTTTCATTATCTTCTTGTATATTAAAATCGTGCATATATCCATTTTCGATCATATAATTAAACCGGAAATCTGAAGTATTATCTAGCCATATTATAGTAACATCCATTTTATCCCAGACCGATTGAGGTATTTTCACTATATGATCTATGCCCATATAGATTACATCGTTCTGATCATATTCATAAAAAGAGAGTCCTTCCAGAAATTTTTCTTTCTGGAAGCACTCTTGCATAAATATATATGAATTTGATTCTTCGATGTTTTCGATATCTGAATAATCATATATTAATTTAGACAGAGTATAAGAGCGGGGATCAATTTCGGATATATTCCGAAAGATATGTCCTACGGATATTCCCATTTTTTCGGAAAGTTCAACTATTTCCTTGACTCCACAACCCTGTCGTCCGACGATTAGGTATTTCATAATCTTGGTGTTTTATTAAAATTCGGCATACGGGGCACACTTGGCATCCTAGGCACTGATTTCTGCGCTTGGCGTTGATAAGTATTCGGATTATACCGATTAGAAGATTTTCCTTTCTCGGCTTCTTCTTGTCTTTTATTTTCCTCCTCTATGATATTCTGCATAGCTTTCATATACTCCTCATATTCCCAATAAGGCATTCTATCGACTTCGGACGGCTGTGTGCGGCACGAATATGCTAGACGTGCTTTATTTTGAACCAAATTTGCTATGTTTACCTTGAATAGAGAATAAATACTTAATGCCATTGGGAAACCGTACTGTGCTGCGCACCTCCTCACCGCAGTTAGGACACTTCATAGTCAATTTTTCGGATGGATTGATAAGAATGTTCCGGCGGACTTCATCTAAGAATAAGAACATATCTTGATTCCAAGATTTATATTCTCTTTGACAATCTTTAATCATCCTATCCAGCAGAGTAGGATCTTTAGGAGCTTTTTCTAACATGAACGGTAAGAATTTGATAAACGTCTCATCTATATTCTTTCCGGTTTCCGATTGTGCATATAGCCATTGAATGATAGCATTGTCTTTTTGCAATGTCGGAATATAGAATTTAATAGTTTTACCCGGTAAATTATAATCATTAGGGTCGATAATCCATGTTCTGGATTCAGAATCCAGATGTTTTTCAATAACCTCTTCATCAGGGAGATCATAATAAAGATCATCGGCGCGGAGCACGAAATGCAGGTTCTCGCCACAGTTATCACATTCTTCATCAAACTCTAGTGCTTGTTCTCCTTTCTGGAACGTATATTCGCGGACTTTGAGAATAAACCAGAATCTATCCCAAGAGTTGATCTTATCCCACCCTAACTTGCCGGTTGGTGTGGAGATAGATACACAAGATTTGATGATTTCATTCATTACATTGTTAACTACAGCAATGTTTTCTTCATCAATACTAGACCAGTTCTTGATAGCATCTACGGTGGCCGGTTTCACTCTGAACTGCCAATCCGCCGGATAGAATCGGGAACGCTCTCCCATTGAAGCTCTGTCAATAGGAATCCAGCCTCCGGTAATATCATAATAGTTATAATCGTCTAGAGACGGCCTTTCTTTGTGTGTGGCTTTGTTGAAGGCTTCAAATGCGGCTTGTTCATCAGTTGAAAGAGTATCTTGCTGGCCCGGGATATGTTTCATCTTACCCAGATCATGCATTTCTTCTTGAGGTTCTCCTCCGATATTGCCGATTTCGTTTTCTAAAATTTTATTTACATCAGCCATATTATGCTATTTAATTTATTGTAAAGTAATAATGATATAAAATTCATTTTTAAGTTTTAAGGATAAAAAAAGACCCGAAAAGGTCTTTTATTTATCAATAAAGATAACTCGCCACCCCTGTATGTGAGTTATTGGTTGCCTTATGATTTTATATTTTTCATTTTCAAGTTGCGGAATAGCTTCTTCCTCAAAAGCAAATGTGTCTATAGGAACAGGTATTGTTTGTTTATAATATGAGCCATTAAATCCAAGATCTTTAATTTCGACATAACTTGGATTTGCATTTTTAGAGATTCTATACTCACCTTCATTATTTTGTACAATATATCTGCCGGAAAGCAACATAGCTATAATATCTTCAGGGTCGGTATACATAGATTTATTCATATCCCAGGTTAATCTATGACCGTGGGATCCTTTTCTTCCTATTATAGATTCGCTAATTGATTTCATAATTTGTGTTTATTTATATTTTTACGCCGAGCTTTGTTTTTATATAATTTTGAATATTCTCAAATATCTTGTGACAATATCAGGAAATTCTATTTCATCTAAAAATTCAATACAATGTCGGAAATCCGATATATAATTACTGATATTGGACATTATAATATCATATGCTTCTTGAGGATGTTTTATACTTATATCATTTTCAATTATAAACCAGAATATTTCACCGTGTCGTTGCAACTGATCCTTTCTAAAACAGGGACACCATTCTACACCGGGAGCCCAAAAAAATACGTGTTTATCATCATCCATAATACACCAATGGTTTGAAGACTCTTCAATATCTATTGAATATGCTGTCCGATTAATAAACTTCCATTTGATCTCCCCAGGAATATTCCGGAATTTAACGGATACGGTATTCTCTTTCCTTCCTATTATAGATTCACTGATTGATTTCATATTTTAAAATTGTATTTTACCCGAAAATAACCGAAAAAACCTATCCGGATGATGACCAAAATATGATCTAGTATATACCTGTTCTTGCAACCATTTCGTAGCGTCTTGGATGTCGCTAATATCTTTATCTTTGAATAAAAAAATATCACAATATAACATAACCCGAGTATGAATACTTTGAAGATTTTGAAAAGTTCCTACGAATATATTCTCGGCTCCGTCAATATCCCCATCCAGAATAATATTTTCAATATTTTTATTGTGTTGTATTGAACTCCGTATCTCATCAACTCCGTCTTCGGTTTCGGGAATTATAATGAGTATATCCGATTTGTTTATTTGTCTCATTTGTCTCAATATCCTGGTTAAATAATTAGAACTACCCCTTCGTCCTATTATAGATTCTCTGATTGATTTCATAAACTTTTAATATATTTTGAAATATCTGTAACTGTTACAATATTTGATTGATAAATATCATCCACGGACTTCATCGATTGTATCCAATCTTTTAATTGGTTGATGTTTTTAAAATGCAATTTGTTTACAACACACAATTTACTATCCGGGTCCGGAAATTCTTTACCCCGGTATTTGGGGTAGCCGGATTTAAAATATTTTTTTAATAATCGTATGTCGTCTGTACAAAATACATAATTATTATATCGATATCCATTATTATATCGATATCCATGTTCGACCGCAATTTTACATTCCGTTGGAAATATTTCATTAGCTAAAACGTAATCGAATTTTATTGGATACAATATCCATATTTCCGAAGACGGTACACCTTTTCTTCCTATTATAGATTCGCTAATTGATTTCATGATTTTAAAATTGTCTGATTCTTAAATTATACTCTTTAAAGATATTATATAAATCTTCTACGGTTTTCACTGATTCTAATTTTCGTGAAGAGAATTTGTATTTAGAATCTACAACTCGCATCGTTTGAGTAATTCTCGGAAAGTTGTTAAGTATTTCTTCAACCAATCGAATATATTCAAATTTAAGAGGTTCATCTAAATATTTTAAAACACTTACCAACACATAATCAGATTTATCAAACCAATTTTGAGTTCTAGCTTTACGAATATGACAATGGTTTTTATCCATTACAATAAAATCTACAAATTCATCATCTCCATAACAAATAGTAATAAGGGATCCTGGTATATGTGCAAAAAAACGCGGATCATGCGGATCAATAGATAATCTTCGCCCTATTATAGATTCACTGATTGATTTCATATATTAATTTATTTTGATTTCCAATAGCTATAAATGCCTTTCTCTAATTCAAAAGTATTCCAGTGATACCATTCTCCTATAGGATTCTTCTCTTGAACCCATCTCCACATATTTTCAATACCATCATAGACGGAGACACTATCTTTATAATCTAATAATCTAATGGATTTATATGGATCCACATCGCAGAACTTGATTTCATTTCGCGGTTCTAAATATACTTTTTCCGCAGTTCCAGTTACTTCTAGAACCATATCCGCCAGATCGTTGATAGAATATTTTTGAATGCCACCCAAGTTGATAATCTGATTATCCGTATTCTTGTCTTCCATACATCTATAAAGAGGTTCTAAAATATTAGTGACTTCCGTGAAGCATCTGGTTTGCTCACCATCGCCATAAATGGTAATAGGGTCTCCATCCTTAATATGGTGCATCCAGATCCCCAAAACATTCCGATACGTATCATTCATGTTCTGATTTCTTCCGAAGACATTATGAGGGCGGATGATAGTCCATTTCAATCCGAAGTACTCTCCGGAGACTTCAATATCTTTTTCACACGCTGCCTTAGAGATAGCATATGGATCTTTCGGAGAAGGTCTTTGAAATTCCATATACGGGGGAGTACAATCACCATATACGGACATGGAAGAAGTATATATAAGTTTTTCCACCCCATATTTAACACAAGCATTGAATATATTGGAGGTGGCGACTATATTGTTCTTGTAGTTAAAGGAACGCATGAAATAAGATAAGATCTCGGCGGCATAAGCGGCAAAGTGATAAACATATTTTATGTTATATTGAGTAAAGATCTCATCCAGGACTGAAGGAGCGGAATCCGATGCTAGATCGAGTTTCCAATGCCGGATGTTCGGCACTCTGAAATGATTACCCCAGTCCGCTTCTAGATCTATACCTATAATTTTCGGATAAAATCCGGATTCATCTAATTGAAGATTGTTACGATTTATGATGTGTTCTATAAATCTGGACCCTATGAGACCTGAGGATCCTGTTACTAATATATATTCGTTATTCATAATTATACACTTGTTGGATATCCAGTAGCTTGCTGAGCTTCCCGGTTAGTTTTATATTTGACGGTACCACCTAAACGTTTATAGTCTTGCAAGAATTTTTCCATCATAGAACTATCATAATATCCAAACACTTTAGGAAAATTTTCTTCGCTTATAGCATATGTCTTTCCGGAGTCTCCTTCTACTTCTCCGGAAGCAAGCATTCTTATAGACATTGATATATCTCCAAGATCAATTTCTTTATATTTACGCAACTTTTCAACAAGATATCGCTCCTTATCAAAAATCTTTTTTTCTTCCGCGGCGGCACGCTCCCCTTCTATAGCATCAATGTCTTTCAGCTCATGTTCGGTAACTTTCTTTATAAAATCCATAAGACCGGCTGAAACTACCCAATAACCATGCAAGTTTGGATCATAATCCATTAAGAAACCTCCCATTTTTAATAATTTTACGATATACTCGTCGGCATCACGAGTAGAATCAAATTTCCACATATTTTCTAACCCAAATTCTTGAATGAATTCTTCAACCTTATATTGGCATTTATTAAAATAACTAAAGGTATTAGAAAATATTTTATAAAAATCTTTTTTTCCACACGGAATAATAGCGGTTCTGCCCCGGTAATCTGTGATCCCCGTACGATACATAGCACCGATCATAATAGCAAAAAAAACTGTTTTGCACAAACGCTCTACATCTACTCCTACATGAAGTATTTGAGAATACCCCGGTGAAGTGAAATCGGAAAATAATCTCTCATAATTCACTTGACTCCTCTTAGTAGGCATCGGAAGTGCGAGGGTATTCATATTGTACCCTTTATAGCTTCCCCGAGTATTGATAATAAATCCTTCCGTGTCCTTGCCTTTATTGTAAGTATCGGCAAATACCCCCGCAATCCGGGATAAGAACCCGGGAGTATCATAAATATCTCGCATAATATTTAATACGAAATCATAAACATTTTCTAATCCTACAAAAGGAGTATATACGGTCTTTTCGGGCACATATATGATATTGTTATTAGAATCTTTTGTAGGAACTATGGCTATTCTCCCAAATGGATCTTCTATGTTAGTATCATTACCTGATATTATATAACTTACAAAAGCTCCGTTCCGGATATCTCCGATGATCCGGCTTAGTGCTAATTCACGATCCATATTTGTTGTATTGCCTCCGTACAACTCCATACAGGATACCCATTTCCGATCCGTAGATTTTCCGGCGATATCATATTTGTGATTACTGAAACATAGCAGCATATCATCTTTAGGAGTAGACATAAATGTAAGAAGTAAATTATAAGCTTCTAACAACTCTTTTCTTCCGGATAATAATTTAGTAATTTTTATTTGTCTTTCGCGACCATCATGCCCTTCATATGTCACTAAATTGGCGGTAAGATCCGCGGATACGTTTTGTATATTTTTATGACCTAAACTATCCCCAATCCAAAAACATATTTGACTTATAATATTTTCTTCCCCTAAACTGAAAAGAAGTGCATCATCACCGTCACGAATTGCTTGATCTATTTTAGACTTAAGCAATTTAGACTTAAATTTTAAGGTATCCGATAATATTTTAGCATCTTCCAAATTAAATCTCATCTCTCTATGCCACGTAAATGGATTTCCATCAGTATCAAAAGCTGAGGGTTTGTAATCTACTCTCATAGGTTTCATATCTACCCATTTTCGAGGAATAGGAATGTATATCCTATAACTATTCTGGCTTATAAATCCTCCGTGCTTAGTACAATATTCCCCTAAGATCTTCCAGAACTCCATCAAATATGTTTCCGCTATATCGGATCTATCAATATTTCCAAAATTATCTCTATAGAAACCATAATTCAGAGCTTCCGACAAATTTAATTGCTTTTTAAAAGATTTCATAGAATTAATACATATTTACTAATATAATAATTCTCGTTGGTTCATAAAATCACCCATTCTCAAATATTCGGATGCTTGTCTTATCAATCTTGGATCGCTCGAATTGGAAATATTCGGTCCCATAGCGGCATAATAGTTTACATATTTTTCATTAGTGATATTATTCCGGTCTTCAAAATCTTCTCGCAGATATTTGAATTGTAGAGATTCTTCAGCCAAGACCAGCTGAGCCTGAGACATGACCATATCATCATGTCCGAAACTGGCTTCATAGGAAGATCCGGATTGGGCGAAATTTTTTAGTTCTAATAGGAATTTGACATCATTGTTTTGAATGTATCCTTTCTCGAAAGCTGTCTTGAAGAGCTTACACATCTTATTCTTGCTAGATTTAGTAATCCGAATTCCTAATTTGAACTTGTCGTAATTATCATCATTATAAAATTTGATAATATTGCTATACCAATGTTCTTTAAGTTTGTCTATCCATAATTCTCCATATAAGTTATATTCTATGGAAATCAGGAATCTTTCCGGGTGTAAATAATTTCTATAGAACTCAGATAATCTAGAACAGCATTCTTTATCGTCTAATGTATTGGTCCGAAAGTATCCTATAGTCTTAGTAATAGGATCATTATTGTCGGACACTCCTATAAGTTGATTAAAGGTCTGCACCGTATAATCTCCACCTATGCCTTCGGAAATATCCGTAGTAAGTACCAAATATTGATTTCGGAGGTCATAAATATCCACATCCGGATCCCAATAAAAATCATCATTGAAACATCCCAGCATATCCTTTACTATAAATTCTATAGTGGATTTGGCACAGTCATTGAGTTTCTTTTTAGAAATCAGAGCGTTGTTAGCGGAGCTGAACTCGGTCCCAAACTGCTCATTGAATGCATCTTCACTTCCTAGGTTGCCTATTTGCATTTGCTTCCAAGCATCATCTCGTTTATACCATATCTTCTTATCAGGGTCCCATTCCGGAACCTGATCCCAGTCTACCTTAAATGCCGCATATTCATTTTCTCCCTTCACGGCGGCGGTATAGATCTTAGAAAATAACTCTAACCCGTTCTGAGTAGAGGTGATCATCAAGCGAGCACGTCCTGCGGAAATGGTAGGGAATATATTTTTATAGAAAGGCTCTTGAATATTAGGGGCGATATGAGCAAACTCATCCAACAAGACACAGTGCAAGGTATAGCCGATACCCGAACGCGGTGTGGTGGCTTCGGCGATGATCATGCAGCCGTTATCCAGAGAGATCTTGCCTTCATTCCAGACCCGGATTCCCGGTTTCAGGAAATAAGGTAGCTCATAGAAGATATCTTTTGTTTTTTTCAAGATTTCTACGGCGGTATCTCTTTTGTTTCCTAATACCATTGCATTTTTGTCCGTATTGAATATTATATACCAGAGCATGAAAATAGCGGAGGTAGTCGTTTTTCCGGATTGTCTTGCTGAAAGCATGATACTCAAGCGGTTATTTTGCAAATGTTTTAAGTAATCTTCTTGATAATCTCTCAAAGATATGTTTTTAATTCCATCCGGAGTCATCAGCTTACAATAGGTGTTGGCAAAATATATGATGTCATTAGCACATTTCTTCCATTCTTTGATTTCCTCGGAAGTTCTTTTATATAGTAAATCGGGCTTTAAGAGTTTAGTATTTTTCTCATAAAACGGATTGACGGCCAGAGGCAAACCCTTATCGATGCCATCCAGTGCCTGCTTTATGATCTTGCTAGTCCACTGGACGGCTTCCGCCTTTTTGCCGCCCACGGTTTCTTTTATAGGATTAAAAGCCATATTGTTATCTTGATTTCACAAAATAATACGGATCTTATTCTATTTTTTATAGAAAACAAAGACCTGATATGGCTCGTTATCAATTATTTCGTACCTCTCCAAGCCTTTCCGGACAAGTAAGATTAGATATAATAGTGAATAAAGATCCGGAAACACAGATAATAACGGGAGATGATATTCATATAGTCCCAATTAATGATAATATAGACTTTAATGAATCTAATAAGCGCCGAACTTTAAATTATTCTCATCGAGAAAATATTAAAAATCTTTATAGAGAGATAAGTGGAGATTTTTATAGCTCTGCCGGAGAATATGTTGAAAAAACCTGGTTATATGACGGAATCTCTAGAAAAGATCCGCATTCTCATACATATATGGCCGGGCCGAAAAGGATGAGATATACCAGATATGAGAAACAGTTTTCATATATGATTCCCGTATGGATCTCGGAATACACAGATTTTAATAAAATAAGGTTTGTGTGTCATGCTGGATCGGAAGATCAAGATGTTATTATAAGTTCCTTCAAGCTATCTCCCGACATAGTCCGATATCTGCAAGAATATATGGGGACATCAGCTACAGGTGAATGCGTTTCGGACAATCTTTTGAATATAGATCTGGGAAATATGAGTTCATATATTCAGGGAATCCAAGCCGATACCGGGCAATATATGACCAGAGATACTTCTTATATCATGAATTTCTTGTTCAAAAGAGAAAGACCTATGCTAGAATTAGACTCGGCCTTGCTGGATTTATTCCGACAAAACAATATAATAGCTCAACAGATATTGAATCTGAATTTTGTTTTTAACATTAAAGATATTTCCGGAGCTTGGCCTGAATATTATCTTTACAATAAACAAATCCGAATATGGATAGATGTTCAATATGAAAATAAATCATTAGAATATAAAGATTTATATACAAATTATCAGTTTATTCCAAAATATAATTTACAATCCGGAGGATATACCCACGACAATGTATTGGATTTTATGGAAGACTATAATTGTGTCGATTTGGTAAGTGTAAATAAATTCACCCAGCCTATATTTCATTGGGCATTGGTCAATAATCCAAAATACATATTCAATCTATATTCGGGGTGTGCTCCATATATAGAAAAAAATATGGTGCTAGACGGGGGTACATTTAACTGGGTGGATATATCGCTTGACGAAGCCGACCCGTGGCGGCAGAATTGGAAATGGATTAAATTTGCAAATAAAACCGGAATATCCAACTGGTCTGGTGATTATGATGATGATATTAATCATGACCGGCCTGATTATAAATTTTCCAAGATAATTGTCAATCCCGGCAGTCTGGCTATAGAAAGCAATTTGTTTAGAAAGTTCTTCAACGACGAAGATGAATCGGCATGGGCTAGCGTCTGGAAGAAACTGGAAGCTAAAAATATATGGATGACTTTGATTTTAAATACAAATCAGTCCGATAAATATGAATTTAATTTCAGGATATCCGGAAATAACATTTTTATTTTCATAAAATGCAATAATCTGGATGACATGGTATTATATAAAATGTGTCACGATGAAGACCTTCCGGGTATTATTGACGAAATTCCGGATGGGTATGATAATGTGAGTCTCGAAGATATGGATTTAATTAAAAGTTTATTGAGATATATTATAGGTGAAAATGATATATCCAATAAAAATTTATGGGATAGATGGATACGGCCGAATCTTGTCGAATTTGATAATATTTTAGATATTTATAAAGAAAATAAAAATTTATCGGGCCAAACAACAAAAGAATTCAAATATTCGGAACATTCTAGTGCTGACTATGATGGATTATATCGTTATTCCGGAAATTTATGTCCGATTTTTATAGATCCTGAAGACCCTATATTTTATAATCAATACTATAGATATTATCAGTGGGATAATAAACGGAGCGATGTGATGAGAGAATGTGCGGCTTTGAAAAACAAGAAAATTCCCATGAACTACCCATCTATTAAGATAGGTAAAGATCATAATGGTGATATAACGTATTTTCCATGGATTGAAGGCGGCAGTTCGTTATCATCTCCTTTTTACGCCGATTGGCATCGCGATGTGCTATGGGGTAGACATAGTATTTTATGGAATTTGCCGCCAACGGTAAAATTCCAAAAAGAAATATCAAAAAATCTATCGCCCGCGGATATCGAAAACGAGATATGGCGTGGATTTATAAAGGCTCTTAAAGATATGGATTCCTCTCAAGACTGTCCCTTAGCGGATATCATCGAGGAGTATCCGGACGAATTTCGAGAATTTATAAATAAAAATTATTTAGTAATTCAAAATTTTGAATATAAGAGTCTCACCGATATCGACAATATTATTTATACAGTAACATATAAATTAAGATAAACCAAGTATGGCTGAAATTAGAGATTTTTTAATCCCCATAACGGTACCCAATATATCTTCGTCAGATTTCGCGATAGATTTTGAAGCCTTTTGTGTCGCCGTAAAGGATAATATAAACAAAATAGTGAGTGCTCCGTTTCTCAAGGGCGATCGGGGAAGCCGGGTGCGAATAAAAAACGAATACTTGAAACTCCAAGTTGATTCAAATGGGACTTCTCATGAAGAATGGTCCGATTTCGCCAAATGCTTGGTTAGATCTATATATGGGAATCATCCGGGATCCGTCAATCCGGATTTGCCATTACCGTTAATGGATATAGATGAAACTCATCCGGACGGACTTATAATACCAGAGGATGATGATTGGGAGACGATGGTGTCTATAGACGGTGGTTATGCGTCTCCGGCGATTATCGGATATGAATTTGAATTGTTTGATGATGCTTCGGGAGAAGTATCTCATGGTACCGGAAAAATGAAGGTATTGTCTTCAACAGACACCACCTCGGTAATTTCTATCGTCGAACATTCCGGAATCGGGATATCGGGTAGAGAATTTGTTATTGGATCTTCGGAAGAAAATTTTGATCCCGAAACATACTATCAATTAGTAGAGCAGGATTCTCCGGTCAATCTATGGATGAAAATCGGAGATAAAATCAATCTCCATGGAGACGATGAGGATAATTTTGAAATGTTCTTTTCTTATGACATATTCAAGAATTTAGAATATATTCCAGTATGTTATGATGAAGATTCTGGTAAAAAATTCTTATGTGTACCGTTTTATTTCTTTGACGGCAGACTTAATTACGTAGGATATATGGACTGGTCTCTTTCGCTATTTCGCGATATGTCGGTCACGGTGTTTGGTGAAGCGACACTGGAATTTCAAGGTGATAATCCTACCAAGGAGGAAATTGAAGACCCAAACTGCTGGATATGGTCTATGGAGACCACAAATGCGTTTCCTAAATTATATTATAATGTCGATCTTAAACAGTTTTGCTGGGAAATTGCCGGAGAACAAACTAATATTATAGCTCAGGGATTGAAAGGAGATAAAGGCGATTCTGCAAATATATGGGTGTGTGAAGGGTCCGTCACCGGAGGGACTGATGAAGAATCTATATTGATTAATAGAATATTAGCACCATATGATGGCATGCCTATTTCTAATATCCAATCTGGAGATCTTATCGTAGTATTATATGATGATAATGAAGGAGCCGCCGAGCCTGGTGAAGAACCTCCATATCGGAGAGTTCAGTTTGGCATAGCCCATGTAGCCGGACAAATATGTTATATAGATTATAAATATAACTGTGAAATCATCCATAAACTCAGAAATTATAGTCTGCATGATTACCTGAGAAGCATAGGAGTAGATCCAAATGGAGACGATTCGATTGGTGGGGTTATTACCGCCTTATATACATTAGAAAGAGGTGGGCGGGCTAACGCTATGGCTATGTGGGCGAGTAGATGGGATTTGAATGCCGGAGAATATGATGATGATAATCATTTTATAGCACCCATATCTCTCGGCAAAACATCCGGTAATCTACAAGAGACCGACAAGAATACCTTGTCTAATAAGATTCTAAATATTCTATATGATGATGTAGTATTCAAAAAGACAATACATGTTGATAACATAATTTCCAATAATGGCATGAATACTAATGCGGTTGGAGTTCTGCAAAATCCGATTTCGGGGAATTATCTGAAGGAATATCGGCTTGGTGTGCTCTGCAACGTGCTGTCCGCTAGGAAGTCCGATAACCCTGTAACGGGCAGAATGGGTGAAGGGCTTATACCAAATTTAGCGGTTTCCGATGAAAATCCGTCTCATGCCGATATAATTGCTAAATCAACTAGTGCTTTTCTATATATAGAGTGTGAACTAATAGTGGGATGGATCCCTTCGATTATAGCGGACATTTTTAACGAAAACCTGAGTGACAATAGAAATACCCCAACTTTAGACATATACAGAGCGCAAAAATATCATTTGTATGTGAGAGTTCCGGTATCCGGGAGCAATAATGTTGCCGCCATTTCTTTAGACGGGCATGCCTGGAGCCCCAATATATATCTAAACACTACTACTGGATCGGCAACCGCTTCTTCTTCACTATCTCACAAAGGATCGGGACGAAATCTATCTATATCTATAGACAATTCCATGGTATTTGAAGAAAATATCAAGCAAGAAAATAAAACGGAAGTAGATTCTTGGTTCAACAATGCTACATTCCATATACAAAATAGACTTACCGGATATTCGACTCCCGGAGGCCGGGAATTCTTCTATGAATACAGAACGCCGAAAGGATTTTTATGTAAAGATAAAATCAAATATAGTGTTAGCATCAGCGATAATAAATATTGTTTTTACTTGAATCAATTTAGATTGTCTGGGGGGCAATTAAGAATGTCCGCGGGTGGAGATTTTAATGTAGATAATTTGATCTGGTTTGGATCTCGCAATACATCTAGTTCTCCGATAGGATATAGAGATAATACTACATCGGAATCTTTATTATGGCCTCTCACCGACGACGGATATTCTTTTTTAAATTACTTTAAATCCGGTCAGAATAATTATATTCGTACAACGAATGATGAAGGTAATTATATGTGGCAAGGCCGCATTTTAAGTGCTAATCCGAAAAATAATACAGCCGCCGGTAAAAAACAAGATTTATATTATATCAATACTTCGTTTTACGAAACTTTATATCCTGCTGAATTCTTTACATTTATAGTTAAAAATCCGGATCTAGATACCTATAATACATCTACTAGACACATTTCGCGAGTACCGATAAATTCCGCTATACATATTTATCCCGAAGGAATATGTGGGCTGGCCTATGATAGAGTAGTGACGACTAGTGAAAACCAAGCCTGGGGTCCGGATATTGTGAATCCTGCTCAGGCGGCTAGTGGAACATATGTTCCTTCCCAGCAGGTGGAATCTTGAAAATTATAAATTTATGAACAGTTATTTATTATTGAAATACCAAATAAAAGATAAGAAATGAATAGTGTTTACAAGACATTAGTGGAGCTCGACTTTCCAAACATTCTTTTCGAAGCCGACGCTATGACCGCAACGGGTCAAGAATTGATCAACAAGTACAAAAAATCTGTTATGATGGGCGAAACCACATGCGCTATGGTCAACAATTTTATTAAAGAGGCAAAAGATTATACTTATGATTCCGGAGTGTCCGAAGCTCTTGGTAAAATATCTGATGTCTTGAATGCTAATAAATATTCCTGGGCTATTTCTAGTGCATGCGAGAGTATCCAAGCTAATAAGTCCACTTATAATTATTTAGCCCGCAATGCTGCGGAAAAAGTCATGCCGATTCTCGAAATGGGAGAGGATGAGATAGTTCAATACATTAAAAGCGGTGCTTTAAAGAGTGTGATGCATGTTGAGCAGTTCCGCAATATTGCGAAGTCCGTTTTTAAAGATCAACCTATTGTAGAGTATATCGACAAATTTAAAGCAATCAGACCGATTTCTATTGTAGAAGATAATGATTCGGCTATTTTCTTCGAAGTTCTCGGTAATATCTATAAAATTCAAGATAAACTTTTATATGAAGCTGCCGCTAACGAGGTTAGCGATACTTTCATCACTATCTCCCAGCTTTTAGAAAGTAATATGGTAACTTTAGATACCGTCAATGAAAGTGTGACTTTGAATTTTGGAGATAAAAAATACGAAGTTTCTAAACAAGATGAAGTAACTTTGATCTCGGGAGATAATCGTAGAGTTATGAATACCGCTCAATTGCGAGAGAATAACAACCTTTACATTTCCGCTCTTCCGAATACGGCATCCAAATATAATCAAGCCGCGGTATTAGAAGCTTTAGCTAAATTGGTAGAAAATTTCGATAGAGTCCATGTGATGGATAATGTTTATGTTATCGAGTCACAATTCGATAAATTTTTCATTATCGAAAACGATGGCAAGGCGGTAGCTAAAAGCATAGTCTCAGGTCATAATGTCAGATTAAATGAATCCGGAAATATCACGGAAGTGCTGAACACTATTAAAAAGCAGACTAAAATTGATCTTACCGAAAAATACTCCGAATCTATTGGTAAAAACATTCGAGATGCCGAAGAAGTGGAAGCCAAGCAAATTCAAGAATCTCTTGAAGATTCTCGGAATGATCAGAGACGCCAGAAAATCGAAGAACTCACCAAGAGATATAAAAATGATCCGGCTAAATTAGCGGTGCTTTCTAAAATCGCTTCGGAATTAAATACGCTCTAATCTAATTGTAAATAGAATAAGAAAGGACCTCATTGAGGTCCTTTTTTTATCGCGGGAATCTTACTATTTTATGATATTTTCCCCAAGCATTCGGTATCGGATTATATTTTTCCGACCGCTCGAACCCAAATTTCCCATACAGTTTATACAACATATCTAACGGTGTTTTAAACATATCATCCGGATCTCCGACAAGGACAACATTATTATCATCTGCCCATAACGTTAATTCATCTAGGACATTTGTGGCTATCCCCCGATTGCGAAGAGCGGGTTTTACTTGTATAGATACGAGCTCTACTACCATATTATTTGTGCCAAATGCTTTCTTTTGCGAATCGTCTCGTTTGAGTATGAGTTCGCTTAAACCATATTCTTCGGACAATTCCGGATGGAGATTATCCTCCGGGTCCATGCTGATTATAAAAGTCTCTAAGTTTCTTGAAAAATACTTTTCAAGAGTTTTATATAGTCTCCCTGGTTTTGTTTTTTTAGCAGGTCGTCCTATTATGGATTCAATAATATTTTTCATATTTCAATAATACTATTATCCCGGTCCATGGAAAGATTACCGCTAGGGACACACAGTTTGATATATTTATATCCATTATCAATCATATCATGCAAGGAGTAATCCATATTTTTGATAACTAATGAGGACTCTTCGCCGGATAAATCTTCTATAAAATCATCCCAGTGATCCCGAACCGCCTCGTATGCGGAGAGAGTCTCTCTGTCCGGATTGCTTTCATAACGATCTTTTAATTTTTTTATCCATTCTTCTTTTAAATTCGAATCCGGGTATATTACGGTATATATTTGATTGCGAGATTTTAAATACCTCCTGATAGCTTCATGTGATGGCACTAATACGTCATATCCTTGTTCTACAAGATCTATAGCAACATTGCAAAAAGATTCATACCATCCTTCCGGCCGGACTTTTTTATCTCCATTCCCTATCCAAAAACAGTCACTTCTTAAATCTATCCATCCCATTTCTTTCAAAGAACTTTTTCCCACACCGGGAAATCCTACTATTATCCTGCTCATATTGTATGTTTATTTTTTAGGATCGAAAAATATAAATTCTCTTTTATAATCATGCCCCAATAAATTATCAAATGTGTTTTTAAGAATTACGTGCATTTTTCCAGCCATATCATTTCCTGCAGCATGCTCCATAATTCGAGATGTGTTTATATATTCATCACCGCTCTGATATGTCACATCCATAATAAGGGGACTTTTAATCCAGGCTCCCTTTAAAAGATATCCTACCATAGTCATCTGAATAAGATCTTCGTGCGTCAGATCTACTATTCCTGGTGCAAATGCCGGATTTTTTATAAACCGGCATCTCAATACTCGTGGATGCATAGGTGGGATCGAACCAGCGGGCATAGAATTATACCGTACCGCCCATTCTCCAGGAAATGACAAGCTCCAATTGCCTACACGCAGAGGGTTGGAATTTACTAATTTATAATCTTGGGAATCCGAATACCAGCAACTATAGAATATGTTATTGTTTATATCATAAATTGAAGATGCTCGATCTCCGGCCATATAATCTATTTCGGTGCCACAAAAATCATTACACATATTAATATATTCCAAGGCATTTGGGAATAATATGTCATCATGATCTAATTGTATGGTCCACTCATCGGGTTTGCACGAAATATGAGCTATAGCTTCGCGTTTTATTTTTCCTATAGGCCGGCCCACCATATTTTTTTCAAAAATCTTCACCTTGCTGGAATGTTTTTTATATTCAGGATGATGATCTAAAAAATCAATAAATGTCTCTTTGAAAAACGGAGTTTTAGATGTATCCAAAACTACCCATTCCCAATCCTCATACGTCTGATTCATGACAGATTCTATGACGATTTCGACAAGCGGCATTTTTTTGTGTGTTGGAGTAATGATGCTTATCATAAAAATTCTTAAAATTGTAAAAATCTTGGATTCCAATTAAGAGACATACCTAAACCAATATATGGGGATAATTTAACGGAATGATCTGGAAAGGATATACCATATCCCACCTGTAATCCGAGCCCAATCCCAAACTGTTTTCGGTTCTTATATTCGCTTTTAGGATCGGAAATGGCGATAGCCGTACCATTATGGAAATATATCGGATAGTCGGATTTAAGATCCATCCACGTATATCCTTTTTTATCTTTATATATATAACTATCAATCCAGACATCCTGATTTAAATCTATCATAGCTTCTCCCTCCATCTGTAATTTGCCGGTTTCGCAATTCACACCATAAGGTACGAATACATTCAAATACCTGGACGATTTTCCGAATATAGCCGTATCCGTTACGGATAGAATTCCGGAGTCCGACCAAATTTCTTCTATATACATGGTATCATGTATAATTTTAACCGACGCCCATATGGTATCGTGCATTCCAGCAACATATTGTAAAATGGTAATGGGTTCTTTGCCTTTCTCTAATTTCAGACTATCGGACAATTCATCAGTTCTTAATTGCAATGCTCGCATAGTGGCTGTATTCAAACCGTCTTTATCTTTATAGTTTTTTAAAGTATCATTTATAGCCAATATGTTGTTTTCTAATCGAGCCTTTTCTTTTTTAAATTTAGATGCTAGATCACATTGCCGGAATAAAAGAACACCTAGTAATAAACAAATCGCTACTAATATCCATTTGATGTTTGTTTTAAAAAATGTTTTTGTACGTATTAAGATATCTTTAAATTGAGCCCAGTTCATATTATCATTTTTTCAAAATTATATAATATAATATATTTATTCCGTATTTGAGTTTTCCAATCTTTAGGAAGTTGGTCGAGCATATTATAGAATGATGTATAATCTTGATGTGTTCTCCGGAGGTTGAAAATCTTAAGCACAGTGGCATCTACCGAATCATCATTTTCCAAAAAACCTAACTCTCGAGGGAGAAGATATCGATCGAGATAATGTAACAGTATCGCATAATGACTATATAAGGAATCCCTATCCTCATTTTGCACCCAGTTTTTCCAAAAATATTGAGCAGCATCTATAGGATGGGTTGGAAATAATTTTTCGGCCGTGATTTTTGGATTTACTTCTAAGCTTCCATATTCCTTTCCATTCAAGCAAGATATCAAGTCGTTTAATGTTGTTATCAGCAAATTCGTTGTACCGTCCGTAGTGGAATACGAGATATATAATTCTCCGGTATTACTTTCACACCATCCGGTGGAAAATTCAATGCCCGGTTGTTCAAATACAAAACTATCCGTTGCTCGGAATGAAGTAAAATCTTTATCTATAAAACCCAGATGATGCTGATAGTATAATCGGCCATCAACCCTTTCCGAGTTGTGGACTATACATACATAAGAACCATCTTCGAGTTTTATAAGAGGCGTAGATCCTCGGAATAATGTGCTCCCGATAGGAATAAAACCATTGAATCTGGTTAATTTAGTATTTAAATCACTATATTTCACAGGCACAATATTAAAACGTCCGGAATCGTTTGAAAATTTCCCATCCTCACAATATTCAGCCGATATCATATAGACAAAATCCATCTTATCGTCCGGAATAGCCATCCAATTTTTTTCCGTACATAAATAGTTTTTCCCATAATATTGAGATATACCCGGAAGAAACCCACAGTTTGTAAAATTCTTCATATTTTGATCCGGAATGTAGTAAGTCATAGCTTCTGCATATGGAAAATTATCTGTGAATTGAGTCCCATAAATATATAGTTTACCGCCCCACACTACCAATCTAGGATCCTCCAATCCCCGAAAAATCCCTTTATCCCGGCTAGGCAGTTCTTCGAATTTTTCGGTCTTTATATAAATCGGTATATCTTGTTCGGCATTTTCAAAGACACTTGTGTCTAATTCTCCAATGCGACATATGGAATTATTAAGATATGGTATAGTGCGATTTTCTACAAAATCATAATTATAATGAGGACATCCTTCTATAGATATATTAGTAGATTGGCGAATAGAAAATATAAGTTTATTGTTATAAAAAGCGATCCCAGCAGATCCTCCCACGTATCGGGGTGTAGAATCCGTGTATATATGATATAATTTCGCCTGATCCCCTAAAATATTTTTTAAAATTTTCATATTCGTGTTTTATAAAACAATTTCAACTTCATTTTTCACAGTCGCTGTTTCAAACCGATCATTATCAATGTTGTTTTTAATATTAAAAAATTCACTTTCATTTATATAATGAAAAATAAACTCCGCATCCATGTTCTTAATAGCCCGATCCCTATATGTCCTTGCCATACCCATCAGGCCTCGATTTAGGAAAAAATTAGCAATAATCATCAATATTTCGGGATTGTCGGGGATTGTGGCTTCTAATATAGAAATGATGTTATAAGCTTCTAGATCCCGGATTCCATATCCTATGGAGTATAATATTTTTATTAGATAAGAAATTTGTTTTTCCCGAGATATCGGGAATTCAAAGCTTCTTTCATACATTCTCCAATACCGGCAATAAGCCTCCGAGATAAAATTATTTTCTAAACAAAATTCAGCTTCTTTTTCCGCAGCCTCAAATCCATCGTAATTATTATAATATATTGAAGCATTAGGTAAGAATTCCATATTTTCTGAAAGATCTAGATTGCCATCTAATAGTTTATCAATGTTTATATCGGAAGATTCTATTAGATATGAGAACCCGTCCTGTAAAGCAAATGGGATATAAAAAATACCGTTTTGATAGGCTAATCCGTTTGTGAATTCAATATGGTGGTTGTTAAATGAAAATGCTGGAGAAATCTTTATAATATTCCATTCGTTATCCCAAAGTATGAAATGGTGTAGATATTTTGCCACTTTTCTTTTCATTTCATTTAAATATAATTCACAGGTATGCACAATCGCAATGTGAGTGTCGTCTTTGTACGGAATGACTTGCGATGAACCACGAAATAGTGTATCTCCTTGTTTTGATGAATTATATATTCCTTCCACCCTGGAAATATCCGTGAATTGTTTTTCGATAACTTTTTCCGCATATACAACACCGGACTCAGCGTCCTTTAAATCTATTTTAACTATGCATGTAGGGTTGCTTGTTCTCATAAAATGCCAAGGCATATCTATAATAGGTACCCAATTTTTTTCACAATAGCTATCCCAAGGGACTTCTATTTTCATTCTTGATAATTCTTTACCATCCTCCGTGATCTCCATAATCTCCATTCTTCCAACACCGGTAGGGTTATCATCTCTTCGGACGCCGATAGCCAATAAACGATTTTCCCACCTTACCAATCTGGCATCTTCTAATCCGACAAAATCCCACTGTTCGGGAACATCATTTTCGGAAGTATCTATAAGATTATATTGGATACGATTCTCGGCATATTCGCATATCCAATTTCTCGTCCTGAGATGTGAATAATCATATTCTGGAGTTAAATAATGCACGGGGCCCCAAGAAGACCAAAATCTATACGGATCTATCGAATTATGTAGTATATAATTAACATTTCTGAGAATCAACCTGATCTTATCTCCGTCTATAAATATTGATGGGTTGCAGATACTCGGCCATTCGGGGGTGGTTATAGGGATCCTCAAAGGTACTAAATATGTTGATTCCGATGACCCTAATATATTGGCTAGGTTGTTATATTTTGGATAATGCAGATTGATCATAATATATGTTTATGAAATTATAGTCTATCATTACCGAAAATTTAGTATATTCCATACTAACTTAACTTATATTATAGTTATTTTTTAATCATTGAAATATGATATTATATGGAAACTTATAACCCTTACGAATATAATATATTGCAAGAAGATTTACAAAACCCTGGAGTGATTTCGGAAGCCCGGGTACAGGATATACCCGGGATGAATGTAACTACTAAATTTAAACCCAAATATTCATCACAAGATATAAAAAACGCCGAAAAGAAATCTAAAAAGACTATAGCCAGATTTTTTTCTAACCTTTCCAGGTTAGGAATGAATTATGATGAACAAGTTATCAAGAATATGCGGGCTATTCCGGCGGACAAAAACCTGCTGCCGGAAGAAAGGCAGATCACATATCAAAACCTTTTCCAACAATTACAATCGGCATGGAAGCAAAAATCTAATTCTGATCAATCTTTTTATGAAAAAGACATTGCCATCAAGAGAGAAAATCTCCGGACTTTAGCGATGCAGCCAGAATTAGAAGATATTTTGGATACATTTTCCAATGAAGCTATTGTATATGATTCTAATTTCGTTTATTTTGCCGAACCTTTTATTGATGATAAAGATTTAGTAGAATACAATAAAGATGTCCGCTCCAAAATCAACGATTGTGTCTCCGCTGGATTCAAACGATTTTATAAGATGCTCCGATGGAGAACCAAGGCGTGGGATGATTTTAAAAGATTTTTAGTGGAAGGTTGCCTAGCCTGGGAAATTGTATACGACTCTTTAGAGAAACCTACAAAAATTATAGGGCTCGTACCTTTAGATCCGGCCACCCTGACTAAAAAATTCGAGAATGATAAATGGTATTGGGTTCAATATAAAGACGTTAAGGCTAAGGAAAGAAAACTATTAGATTCTCAAGTAATATATATAGTCTTTCAGGAAACAGAGGCCATATCGAGAACCAGCTATCTGGAACGATTGGTCCGACCGTTTAATATATATAGAATTATCGAACAAGCTCAGATTATATTCTGCGTCACTAATGCTCAATATAAGATGAAATTCACCATCCCGGTGAAAGGCATGAATCGGGCATTGGGATCTCAGACATTGAATTCGGCCATGCAGAGATATCGGGAAGATATCAAATTCATATCCGAAAGCGGCGAGCTGACTATTAATGGACAACCGCAGATGCCGTTCAATAAGGAATATTGGATGGCTGAATCGGAGAGCGGTACACCGGACATCGAAACCCTCGCTGGAGACTCTGGTCCGGATCTTCTGGATTCCGATTATCTGAAATTCTTCCGGAATCAGCTTTATAAAGTATCTAAAATTCCGTTGAATAGATTTGATGTGGATAGCGGAGAAGGCTGGTTTGGCACCGATGCCGAATCCTATGCTCGGAACGAGATAGACTTCGGAAGATATGTTACCAGAATGCGGAATATATTCTCTCAGATCATCTTGAAACCTATCTGGATCCAGCTATGTCTGGATATGCCCGAGATGATGGATTCTCCGGAATTCCAAGATTGCATCCAACTCCACTATCATTCTTATAATCTATTTGAAGAGATGATGGAAATCCAGCTCATGGATCGCCGTATCGAATCTATTAACAATATGAAAGAATTGCAAGATATGGACATGGAAGGCAATGAAGTGACTTTCTTTGCCTCTAAATTCCTGGTTCAGAAATATCTGCATCTCTCCGATGCGGATCTCAAGCTCAATGAGAAATATAAACAAGAAGAAGTAGAGAAATTCAACTTAGCCGGTGGTGAAAGACCACAGCAACCCGGACAATCCGGCCGTTATGGTGGTGGCGCTCCCGGTGGTTGGGAGAGTATGTTAGCTAAGATGAGCGATATGGAGCGAAGGATAGATGAAAAACTTAAAAAGTATAAAGATATTATCAGCGAATCTGAGGAGTTGTAATATTATTTTATTAAAAAAATTAAATATGAAAAGTTTAACGGAATCTATTATAGGGAGACGAAGTGCGGAATTTCGAACACACAATGATCCTACATTAAAAAATCCGGCATTAGAATTTAATGCTATAGTTAAAGATATAGGAAATTGTCTTAAATCTCGTACTAATTGTTTATTAAATTGTGGGAATTATACAGCCACAGATGGTTTAGAAGATATAATTTCGGCAATTCAAAAACGTATTCGAAAATATAAAAATTCTCGCCAATATTTTTATTTCGGAGATGGAGATACGGTGCCTTCCGGATCGCAAAAAGATCTATTTGATTACATAACAGATTTTTATCAAAAATATCCTGGTGAACCTAAATATGGAACAACTCCTGGTGAAGATACAATTATTGTTATAGATATTCGTGGCAATATTAATTTACCTGATAAGACGCCGCAATGGATTGCTGATAAAAATATTACGGTTGTCGTAATTGGTGATAAAAATATACTTTTAGACCACAACTGGGATGTTTTTTTAAGAACAGCTAATGAATATATAGAGGGCCCGTATTCATTTGGATATGTACATGATAAATATTTATTCAATAATCGCGGATATAGATTTGATGCTGATGATAAAACGCAGAAAACAACACCTCCTATTGTATGGAAACACTAATACTTTAATTGAGAATTTCAATATAAAGGTCTTGCAAGAGACCTTTTATTTTTTATATAATTATAATGAAAATATGGAAGAAAAAATTACATTATCCCCATATACCCCGGAATGGGAGGATGCTATAGACATGCAATTCATGCAATCGGTTATCGACGAGGTCACTCAATCCTGTCTGCTTCCCAACCCTATACCTCTTGCCCGCATTCCTAAGATCATCGGACAGGTAGCTAAGTGGTTCTGGCAGCACGATGACACCTCGGTAGAACAGAGATTCTATCTTATTAAAAACGAAGAATTCTGCAAGGGAAATATGTTGAACAAGATAGTACAGCTTCCGGAACAAATTATGGCTGTTCAAGGGTGTTATAAAACCAATAATCTCAAATATGGAGTCATGGGTGATTTCTCGGTGGAGAGGATGATGTTGAGCACTTATTCTATGTATGGAGCGGAGAATAGATGAGAAGCTTAAAAAGTATAAAGATATTATCAGTGAATCTGAGGAATCATAGTATTATTTAAAAAAAATCAAAATATGAAAAGTTTAACGGAATCTATTAAGAATATCAAAGAAAGAAGAACTCCTTATCAAATTGATCAAAATGATCTAAAAAAGGTGGAAAAAGTCTTGAATGATAAAAAAACCTGGAAAGAATTATCTAAATTATGCAACCTATCGGAAGAAATCACCAAGCTATATTGTACTAGTCGATTAGAAATGCTTTCGGATCCGGAATGGTATGAAAACTTCGAAGGCGTGCGCAATCTTAATATGGCTTACGTTATTTCTGAATTAGCCGATACCGATGATGAAGACTTCCAAATAGAATTAGATGATGAAAATATTTCCGGATGGGAATGGCAAGATATTAGTAATTTGGTCACCGATGTTATGAACAGATGTCTCAAGGCTTTAAGATACTCTTAATAAATAAAATTCAATATAAAAATTAACACACAAAGGTCTCGCTAGAGACCTTTTATTTTTTATATGAACTACAGTAAAAACATGGAAGAAAAAATCACATTATCCCCATATACCCCGGAATGGGAGGATGCTATAGACATGCAATTCATGCAATCGGTTATTGATGAGGTCACTCAATCCTGTCTGCTTCCCAACCCTATACCTCTCGCTCGCATCCCTAAGATCATCGGGCAGGTAGCTAAATGGTTCTGGCAGAACGACGATACCGCGGTAGAACAAAGATTCTATCTTATCAAGAATGAAGAGTTCTGTAAAGGAAATATGATGAACAAGATAGTGCAGCTTCCGGAACAGATTATGGCCGTTCAGGGATGCTATAAAACTAATAATCTCAAATACGGGGTCATGGGCGATTTCTCGGTGGAAAGGATGATGTTGAGCACTTATTCTATGTATGGAGGAATAGGAGCAATAGGTGGCGGCATGGGGGCGAGTGCTATAGGATATAACTTAAAGGATTATGTTGTATCTATGTATGAAGTAGATACATTTCAGCAGACATTACAGCCTACTCTTTCCTATAACTATAATATGTTTTCCAAGAAACTTATAGTATACGGAGATCTTGGATTAAGTGATGTCTTGATAGATTCCTGGAAGAGAATCCGATTGCAAGATCTATATCAAAACTATTATTTTTTCCGTTATTGTGTATGTATGGTTATGAAGTCTCTGACTCAGATATTCGGAACATTCACGTTTCGATATCCCGGAGGAGTGGAGATCAGATATGATGACTTTAAAAGCGACGCCCAAGAAGAAATTGAAAAAATCGAAGAAGAAATTCGGAATCTGCATGCTAACGATTACTTCTTCCAACCAAATACGTTATAACTATGAAGACATTACAAGAATCTATAATAGGCCGAAAAGGAAGCTATTCCGACATAGTTGAACCATTACATCCAAAAATTATATCAGCATATAGATCGGAACAATATAAATGCATATCTTTTGAAGATATAGATGAAACATATTTCTGGAATATGAAAGATGAAGCATTTGACATAGCTTCGGAAACATTTGGAATAAATGCTAATTTAATCTCCGGTATATGGGCTACAACTATATTGTCCTGTAAGACGTCCTATTTTCAGGCCGTATTATATAAGACCAATAAAAATGGAGACTGGTCTTTGATAATAATTAAGAAACCAAAAGGACATGGAGAGTACAAAGTCGTATTAAGAAAAAACGACATCCCAGATGATACTGTAGAATCCTATAGAGTTTTTAAGGAAATAAATATCGAAAAACTATGAAAACATTATATGAATCTATAATAGGCAGGAAAGGAACTCGGCATTTTACAGCAAATGATCTCCAAGATGGAGATATCATTATTTTGAGATTAGGTATCACCATGCTCATACGTAACAGAGAAGCCCGTGTAAAAAATCCGGGAGGCCGTAGTGTTCTTTCTATGTCATTAAAAGATTTTATCAATCCGGATCTTACCGCAAAGACGGATCGGGATGATGATATTATGAAAGTGTATAGAATAGAAAGTGACTTAGAACCTTCTTTAACGGATTTTGATTATTTTAGTTTTGAACTTCTCAACCTTATTGATAATATCCAACATAATAGGATTAATGGGACGAAGATACGACTGATGTTTGAAAGAAAATAAACAATATTTGATAAATACAAATTAAAAGTATGAAGACACTGAGTGAATCTATAATCGGTCGAAAAGGAACTCAATTTTCCCCAAAAGACGATATCCAAATAGGAGACATATTGGTGCAGAGAAACGGATATTATTGGTACTTGCAAGATGATATGATGCTTATACATCATAGTAAAGGTGGCGAAGATATGACAGTATATATCGATGATTTTTTGGATGCATATGATAATATGCTTAGAGATATCAGAGGTGGTGAACACAAGAATTGCGATATCGTATGCATATATCGCTTGGGTAACAGTATTCGTAATCTTGATTATAAAAAAATTCAAAATTTTATCAACCACAACTCTCCCATATGGAAGGCACGTGATTAAAAATATAATATGAAATCAATAAAAGAATCTATAATAGGAAAAAGAGGATCTAAACCTTATAGCTTTTCAAAAGACGACCTCCGGATAAATGATATAGCAGTTACCCGTGATGGTACAATTATGATACTTAATAGCACTGGGCAATTTGAATATAAAAACGGATGTGCCGGTTTGAATTTTTTTAGTGACGATCTTTATTCTCTTCCGGCTACCATCGGACCACCGAGAAAAGATCGTAATCATGATATTATGATGATTTACAGATGCCGGTTAAATTCTTTATATGAACCGGATATAGAAAAACAATTGAAAAAAGAAAAACCTATTTGGAGGCGTTCTTAAAAAGACGTTTTATTTACGCCGGAAACATGCTTATTTTAAGCGATCGGGGTATAACCAATATAACTACTCATCTAAAACAAGATCGCTTAAAATATCGCAAATATAAAGTTTTTAAAAATATGAAACATATACAAGAATCTATAATAGGAAGGAAATCATCCAAAATAGCAATATCTATATCGGATCTCCGGTATGGGGATATTGTAAAATTAAGAAATCCTTATATATTCGGGATTATAAACAAATCGGAAGATCGAATAATCTGTTATCTGAATGAAAAAGCTACATGTGTATTTATTTTTTTAGATTATTATTCGGATTTAACTTATATTAAAAACAAGGATTATGACGTTATGGAAGTATGGAGAGATCCATCCCATAAATTAGTTCGCGAACTGGATAAAATATCGCGGTATGACGATTTATATTTGAAATTTATATCCGATCTTAAAAATAAAATCTCGGAATACAATATGGTATTAAGGTATGAAAGACAATAAATTAAAAGGACCACACGGTCCTTTTTTTTATTTATATTGGAAAGATTCCAACCTTCTTAGCCATCCTTTAAGATAGAATTTTGCCCCATTGCAGTTAGCGAGATATGCCCTTCTCTGCCGTATTAATTTATCAAACAATTCCGGAGAAGATTGTGAATTTAATGCAGCCAGTGTTCCGGACCCGAAAACTCCATCCATAGATACGCCTAAGGATTTCTGTATTAATCTTACATATCCTAATCCAGACATCCAGACCATATCAAAAACTAGGTCCGCCATGGATTGGTTTTTTATATCATCTCCTTTGATCTTGCTCCAGAATAATGTTCTTGCAATATCTAGTATATCGGCTTCCGTGAGTTTTTTAAGATCTTCAATGGTGGGTACGGGTTTGCCTTTCTTGCGGCAATATGTCTTATAGGTATTCAAGGTAACTCCTCTCCAGGTGGGTCCGCCGGAGTCTTTGGAGTCGTTAGCATATCCACCTTCCCATCCTAAGGTTTTGGATAATGATTTTTTCAGATCGGCCATATTTATTACTTTCTTTCAAATACGGTATTTATGCCCCAATGAATGATTCCTTTCAGATTGCGAGCCACAAATGATTCAAGATCCGAGCTGACATATTGTTCTTCTGGATATATGACATCCGAGTCTGTAAATCTATATATAGCCATAATATCCCATATTTTATTACGTTTATGTGTTAAATTTATAGGATTATAACTATCTATATCTATACCTTCATCCGGACCGGTGAATGTATTTTTACCATGAATCATATCTTTATAAACTACTTTATATTGCCCGTTTCTCAATACAACTACATCTTCGTCTTGTAATTCAATATGTGGTATTACCGTTCCTCTCCGTCCTATTATAGATTCACTAATATGTTTCATATAATTAATTATAATATCCCCGATAATATATACGTAAAAATCTATTATATTTTTTTGTTCTAACTAGATTATTGAGGAAATCTTCCGCCTTCGCGGTATTATCGGCCATCTGTAATTCTTTTACGATCCTACCTGACGGATCCCGATATACTTCCATAATATCCATATGGGTATCATTGGAGCATGCCATATTGTCTTCATATAGAGCATATTTTCCTATTAGTGATTTGAACTCATATCCTCCACCGTTCATATAATTTACATATTGTTCTGGGCCATCAAAGTAATCAAGATATTTTCCTACAATACCTACGTTTTTATTTCGAAATATTACCACATCCCCCTTCTTTTAGATCATATTTATTTTCTATTGTCGGACGGAATTTTTTTCCTATTATAGATTCTTGCAATGGCTTCATATTTGTGTTTGTGTTTATTTTCTTAAAAATAACTTTGAAAAGTTCACCATAGAGAAAAATGTGCTGGGTTCAATAGCCCATTTGATTTTCTTATCTTTATGAGCTCGGACATTTCTCAAATAACCGGTAGTAATATTTTCTATGTTTTTATGAACTGTCCTATTGGCAATTTCACCGCTGTGAATTACAATCCAATATTGGGTCATTATTGAGTCTTCATTAGCTCCGGACATAATGAGATTTATGAGTTTTTCTGTTTGTGGATATTTTTCTAAATCTAATTTGTTAAGTTTTTCTATGCTTTTTTTCTGATTAGCATCCAAACTATTAATAAGTTCTTTGGCAGCGGCTCTTTTTCCTTTATCCCGGATAAGTTGCACTATCGCGGATATACCGTTTGGTATGCAAAAACATGCCGCTAAAAACAATGAAGCCATCATGCCTGAACCAATTTCTATGGATTCATTGATATAACTACCTAAGTTTTTCATTTCATTTTCATTTTTTCTTGTAAATCACTCCAAAGATCCCTAAAACTATTATAATTAGTGCTATTTAGTACACCCCTATATACTTCTATTATATCGTCATCAGGATACTCTCGGTTTTGAAGATTCATATCATATTTATCAACTTGATGTAATCCTAAACTCCACATAGCTCCAGGGAAGACACCCTCCGACATAATATAAGCTTCAAGGGTGACTTGATTGATCATCTGACGCCGGATCGCGGGTGGACATTGTTTGTAATCTAAGCATACATAACACCTGCCATCCCTTGTCTTTAAGACATTTAAATGCTTTAGATCCGTTATTTTAGGGTTAGATAATAGTTTTCCTCTGAAATAACCAGTTCCTTTCCGTCCTATTATAGATTCTTGTAATGTCTTCATAATTACTCCTTAGATCTGTTTTGATTCCGGATAATCTCTCTCATCAACGCCTTATCGTCATTCAATGATTTTTCCCGATCTATAGCCTGTCGATATCCGGACTGGCATAATTTTAATGAATCTTCTAAAACAATGATTTTTATGCCCAATGAATCTATAATCATCTTTTGAGAAATTATCACGGAATCTTTAGAAGTAATGGTTTCCGTATATTGTACATCTTTCCACTGATCCTTAGTCTTATGAGAGCAACGAGAACATGTTTGTAAACATATGACACATAATAGAATAATTATGACTATTTTGGAGTTATCTAATATTTTTTTGAAAAATTCTTTTATTTTTTCCATTTAAACTATAAATTTTATTTTTTCTTGCAAGATATCCCAAATTGTTTGAAAATCTGGATAATCTTCATTATTTGCAAATATACCCCTATATACAGATATTATATCATATTCCTTTGAACTTCTACATGTAAGGTTTTGATAATAGTTATCTAAACCTAATGGAGATATAATGGGCACGATGGGATCAATTCTATAAGCATCGAAATCATCAATTCTAATTTGTTGTTCACGAAGCCAATCTGGATCTATACATATATAAATATCACTATTTGCACACTTCACCACATCTAGGTGTTGCAAATCTTTTAGTTTAGGATTAGATAACTTATACCCGACTCCCGATGATTTTCTCCCTATTATAGATTCTTGTATATGCTTCATATTGTGCTTATATAAATCTTCCTTTCCAAAGGCCACTTGGAGTGAAAGTAACTAACTTGTCAGGATTTCCTCTTCTCGGCCACTTGATGTCTTTGAATGGGTCTACTTCATATACATTGTTGAATTCGAGATCTATCACTAGAACCTGTGTAGCGTTGTACTGTCCTGATACATAGAGAGTCAGATAGATCACATCCCTTGGCTCTTCTACTGAACACCAGTGAGCGCTCATCTTGTATTTGTCTATGTCTGTCGCAGAGAACAATTTGAAATTCTTCAGTTTATTCAAAGCAGACCTGAACTCCTTTATGTTATTAGTTTCCAGATAGTCATCATTCAACACGAGCTTTCCATCTTCATACTTGTGTACTCTTATAGTGAACTCAGAGTTCTCCAAAGATTTCTTCATATCAAATTCATATGGAGTTATCACATCATGAAATAGTGATGATGATTCTTTGATATATCCCAATAAAGATTTCATATCTATATCTCAAATTTATTTCTATCTAATCCTATTCTTTCTATCTCATTTTTATAATATTTCTAAGTCTTTAAGGTGTTTATTAACACTCAAAAGTTTCTCTATAATATCGGTATCGGAATAACCGGATTGTGTGGGATACATCATGGAACAAAATAGATTCATGGATTCTTTATGATCATCATAATTATCATCAATGAAATTGATATCTCCAGAAATTATGCATTTCTCAATCATGATGGCTTCTTTTTCCGGAAGGTTATCTAAGCAATCTCCGATTCTATTGATGTTATACTTCGGAGAAGAATACTTCCACCCTTCCACCAGACATTCAAACATATCATCTCCAATTAATGTTTCTTCCAGGTTCCGGTAGTTCCCGGAGATCAGGCTCTCACTGTAGATGTCTAGGAGCTCCTGCAAGAGCGGACGTGTTTTCTTATCGTTCTGCAGCCAGGTGATCACCGACTTGACCCGTTGAGATACGGCGGCTCCGGTAATACCGTATTGTTTGGATAATTCCACACCTGTCATCTTCTTGTATCCATGTAATCCAAAATATGAATAGAATATAGACGTAGTTTTATCCGGAAACTTCTTATCTATCATATCATATATTTTCTCCATTTGTCCGGTATCTTGTATTTTTCCGGCCACCGGATCGGTAGTCATTCCCGGAAGACGATCAGCGAGATTGCCGTTTTCCCCATCACTATCCGTCATATCTATCCGGACAGTAGAAAAAGAACGTCCTTCTTTTTTCGCTTTTTCAAATCCATGTTGGGTAACTCGGACGGTTCTGGAATAATTATTGATATCATTAAGTATTTGTTGATTGATACGCCATCCAGCATATTGCTTGAAGCTAAGCTTCTTCATTTTATCATCCTCGATATCGGAATGGGTATTTCTTTTATAATCATTCATGGCCTTAACCAGCCCCATATTAGCGGCACTCACTAATGAATTCCAATCTAACCCACATTTCCCTCTATATTTAGCCGCAATAGACACAGCTAATTTAGAATATTGCTTCACTATCCGAGATCTTCCCTTTTCGGATGTAAGGTCCAAAGTAATATCGTCTGGATCTTTATCTCCATTCATCAGCGATTTTCTATCTTCGTCGGTTATCAAAAGTGGTAACATCCGAATATTTTCCTCTCCAGCCCGATCAATACATTTTTTTAATTCCTCGATATTGCTTGAGGATACCCCAGTATCCTTAGATACAATTTTTAAATCGGTAGCACTCCCATGAATAATTCGATTCAATATACTTTCATCCGTTATATTATAACGAATCAAGAGATTTATGATTTTTCTGATTTCTTCGGGTAAATGTTTACCCATTTTATCTACATAATCTTTCATTTCTTTATTAGAAACTACATTAAATCTCCGATTACTCTCTAAAATTTGTTCAGTAAACAGTTTCATTATTACTAATATTTAATGATTAAAAAATAAAGCGAAAATTCATTATATAAATATCTTTTAAATATCTTTAATGAATATAAATATTTTTTCTGGTTTTGTAAAAATTACAAGTATTTATTATATTTTTATGTTAATAAATGTCTAAAAAGAACAATATGTGGGCGATATTTAATTTTATCAAATATAATATATACATCCGGAGAATAATCCGGGATGAAAAAATTCTGGACAAACTTAAATATTTATTTGGTGGGAAGGAATTTAAATTAGATTGGATTTGTAGAATATATGCGGTGGTAAATCCGAATGTAGACAATATATCATCAGACGGTAATATACTTATATATGATGACGGGCGTCCGGTTATCGAAAAATGGATTATGGATAATCTGAATATAATGTTTAAATTCACAACTTCAAACAACCTATTTGATATCTTAACCTATAAAATCGAAAAATTAGACGATGATGACAATTATTTAATAATATTTCAAAATATTTTTTATGATAGTGCCAAAAAATCAATGAAATGGCTTATGTCGGGCTGCTTATTGGCATTAATTTTGTTAATCACAATGATCGCAATTTTTTAATTAAATAAATATATTACAAAAAATGAAAGAAATCAAAAGACCGGACATCGAGTTCGCTAAAATGGAAGATGTGGCTAAAACCGCAGAATTATGCGAGAAACAAATCGAACAATATAAAACCTGGGTGGATACGTTAAGCGTAGACCAATTAAAAGAGGAAGAAAAGAAGATTATTGAAATCATTAATGAATATGAAAAAATTCTTAAAGAGAAAACTTATCCATTAGGAAGAAAGGTTTTATTTGACAATAAAACTTATACTTCGGATAAAGTTTTTAAATTCATTCAAGACATCATTAACAAAAGAGAAGCGAACTATTCCGAAACATTGGGATTATATCAGTTATATCAATACTGGGGGGGTAACAATACTTCTGTTTCATATCCAATTCTTGATAGTACACTACGCACGCTAGAAAGCACACCAAAATTCAAAGGAGTGTCCGATTGGGAAAAAATATTAGTCATTAACGAATATTTTAAATCCAATAATTCGGAAATGACAATGGATTATCTCCAGCAAATATACTATGCCCACATCCATAATGCAATTATTGATAAATTGCAACTTAATGATCCCGAAAAATCCAACACCAAGACCGAGCAGCAAGAAGGTCCTATTCAAATGGATTAATATTCCGGAAAAATAATCGAAGAGGGCTCCCTGAGCCCTCTTTTTGTAATATATGATCACTATAGGAATAGACCCATCTATTAATTCTACGGGAATATGTGTCCGTACCTCCGATTCGTATGCATATTATATAATATGTTCGAAGATGACCAAGAAAATGAAATCTTTTAAGCACAATAGAATATGTCTTGTTGATTACGACAAAATACCTATTGCAGGATTAGATTATTCCGATAAAGAGTATATAAAATCCAATAATATCTATAAAATTATTGAAACTATCGGTAAGATTATAGATAATTATATATCGGACGATATTGTATGTGTAAACATGGAAGGTATAAGCTATGGGAGTGCTGGAAGTGCGGCTTTGGTGGATTTAGCCGGATTGAATTTTGCTATCAGGATGCTTTTATTAGAAAAAGGAATAAAATTCAAGATAGTATCCCCTATGTCTCTTAAGTTATTCGCTACTAATAATGCCGGAGCTTCCAAAGAAGAGATGTCCTGGGCATGGAAGCTTTTGGATCGAGAAATGAACGACATTGATAAAATAAAAATAGACGACCTTGCGGACGCCTATTTCTTATGTCGATATGAATAAGAATTATATTATAAAATCTGTGTAAGATATTCCTTTGATAATCTTATTTTCTTCCGGAATTTCTTTCAGTGCATCGTGTACAGCATTCCACATCTCGATAATTTGAGGTCGTGTATCGGAAAACGGATCAAACTCTGACATTTCTTTATTTTCTAAAATTTCTTTGACTTCCGGCATCGAATCGGACAATTTTTCATATAGACACAATAGATCTTTTGGTGTCCGAATATTATCTAAATCGTAAGCCATAATCGGATTGTCATCCATTACTTTCCGACCTGAACATAAATTATAAACAATACCAGAGCACTCCGTTATTTTATGGCGAACCGTACCAACCATATAATTACCACCATCGATTAGCAAGCAATGTCCGATTTTGATATTTTTTATAGCCTCTTCTATGCTGTCAAATTTGTCGGACATTTCAAAATATCCGGATCTAATACAATCCTTTTTGATATCATCCGATTTTCCTTCTAAACAAGCAAACTTTATATCATAGTTTTCTATTTCACGACTTATATTTTTCTTCGCTATATCTAATACAGATTGGAAATTGCATATTTTTTGTATATTAGAAATTTGATGCATATTAAAATTTTTATTCTATTGGTCTATTAAAAATATCCTCCACTTCATGTAAATTATTGACTAAAGTTTTAAGATTCAATTCATCATACGACAATATCAGTATAGCCCCCATAAGCTTTCCTTGATAATATAAATTATAAGTATACACCCAAGATATATTCTGATTCTGAGAAGCCATTCTATATAACTTCGGATCCACACTCTCAAATTCTTTAAAAGAACAATACATGAACTGCTGTTTTGTAAAATCGGGATTGTCAAATATATCGTATTTAAATATATGTTCGTCTTTAAGAGGATTAATATCTATATACGGTACCCCGTCTTGATATATATCCATGGTTACATCAAACTTATAGAATGGGAATGCTGAGGCTACATTTTCAGAACCGTTATGATATTCAATCAAATATATATATTGACATCCCGTTTCTCGAAGTATTGATCTAAGTTTTTGTTTTACCATTGTATATGTCTCTTGGCTCTCAATTAACTTATTTTCATGATCCATTTCCTCTTGAGTTATGGTCTGTTCTATTGATTCCGGTACAACCTGGCGAATTTTATTATCTACGACATATACTGTGGTTAAAATCGCGGCAGTTACAAATAAAATAATGATAACCGCCTTTTTACCATACTCTTTTACAATCTCTAAAGCCCATGTGCCGTATTCTTTAAGCCACCCTAATATAGTTGTCCACATTCCTTTTTTCGATGTTCATTTATTTTATAAATAATATGTGCAATTCACATATTCTATGTTCTATATTGGATAAACTCGTTGCCCGGTATTTCTGCCGTTGACAAACCAGAATTCCACCGGACCTTCATCCGGCATAATCACGGTTCTTATATAAGGTACATTGGTTCTGTAATTTTTAAATATAGCCAAATGATCTTTCATGAGTTGATAATTTTCGGATTGCAATCTCATATCCGTTCGGATATCGGCGATAGCATCAGCAATCCTACCCATTGCCCCGGCTATGGTTTCATAATCATCCCCACCATCTATGGTTATAGCGTACGATGTAGCATTAGGGGTGGATACCACCCGAGTCATCAATCTCACAGACCACCCGGTACCTTGCCCAAAAATATCTTCATTGGAAACATATTTTGTTACCTGATTTTTAAAAGGCACCACCCCTGGAGTATCTTGGTTTTCAGTATCAAAATATTCCATATTGATAGGTCCTGTAAAATATATACCAACCGGTCGATTATAGTGCAAACATACCGGACCATCTTCCAAATCCAAATCATTATATACATCATAAAAAACAATTATACAATTAAATGTAAATTCTTTGTTTTTCCCTATAACTTCTTCATCTAAGATATGGGGCGTTCTCATAACCGGATATTTTCTCTTCCCTAATTTATAACTACCACCCTCATCGGATCTAGGTTTTTCATCAATTCCACCGTTATTAATAGGATAAGCTGCTTTTGTCCACCCAATTATCACTTGACTATAATCATAATCACCTTCATGACTCAAATCGAATTCACTTACCGGACCATCTTTGCCTTTAATCAGACTATCAGTTAATTCGTAAGCCATTTTATCATCGGATGGAGATATATAACAATATATATCATCATAATTCATGCCATCCGCCTGACGATTTGAATGAATATTAATATCTCCCACAAATTTAAGTTCCTCAAAGGTCTCAAAAGACCCGTTCGATGTGGTTATTTGAGATCTATTGATTAGCCCCCAATCTTCTAAGGATTTCCACAATAGTTGAGTAGCATATCCATCTTTGAGATTTTCTCCATCATCTTCATCCCAATACATTTCTTTATTTTCTACATCATACCCTAAAACTTCTTTAGCTAAACATACGGAATTTTCATAATATGATTGAAGATATTGGGAAATATATCTGTTTAAATTTTGGACGGAATATGGATCTTCTTCAGATGATTCGTGATGCTCCATATAATCCGCAAATTCGTCAAGATTCAACTCCAGTGCGGCAAATCTAGATGGTATAACCCGATACGAGCCTCCGGCGGCTTCCGCTTTGGTCAGATCGTCGGCATATTGGGAAAATAAGAAAAATTCTCCGGTATCGTTAGATAGTGGTTTAAAAATATTACATCTCATAATAACATATACAATTATATTTCAAATAATACTCTTCATACGAGCTATAAATTTCCATGATATTGATTTCGTCTACTATTATTTCATTAGTATAAAATATTTATAATGTATAAAACAGATCAATACATATCTAAGGTACTTCGTGTCCCGACTCCGTTTGACAGATATGACGATGCTATAGCATGGTTAGATAAATTTACTAAACATGAAATAGGGCAGATAGTGGAGGTTATGTATGATGATCAAACAGATAACATAGATTCTGTACATGCTATTGTAGCCATAGGCACTAAAAACTGGTATGAAGCCGCTGGGGGTTCTATCAACGGAATAGATACTTCTGATCAAAATATTGCTAATTCCGAATCTGATATCTGTGGTCCTCAATACTATGACATTATTGGAGGAGCTCAAATAGGTCCTCCCGGTGCACAAGGTATACAGGGTTTACGTGGTCTCAAGGGAGACAAGGGAGACAAGGGAGACAAGGGAGACAAGGGAGATAAAGGAGCGGACGGTCCCGCAGGTCCTCTAGGTCCTACCGGTCCTAAGGGAGACAGAGGGGATAAAGGAGATAAAGGAGATAAAGGAGATAAAGGAGATAAAGGTAATGATGGTCCTAAGGGTGATAAAGGAGATAAAGGAGATAAAGGAGATAAAGGAGATAAAGGCAATGATGGACCTAAGGGTGATAAAGGAGACAAAGGAGATGTTGGTGATCAAGGTGTGCAGGGTCCGCAGGGTCCGCAGGGTCCGCAGGGTGCTGATGGAAATGTGTTTTTAATACAAGGCATCCAAGGATTAAGAGGAACCTCCGGATATCCGGGTATGGTCTTAATAGGGGTTGTGGGTAATGACGGATATGTTGGCATACAGGGCACTCAAGGAACAGCCGGTATTATCGGCATAACAGGTACTCAAGGAACAGCTGGAACTCAAGGATTGCAAGGTGCACAAGGGGGCATAGGTACACAGGGGGGCATAGGTACACAAGGGACTATGGGTATAACAGGTGTTCAAGGACTCATTGGTATACAAGGCACTATGGGATCCCAAGGCGATGAAGGATATGCGGGGTTGCAGGGAATTCCTGGCCTGCAGGGTGCCCGCGGACCATATTCGGAAAGAGGTTTGCAAGGGACTACCGGGGATACCGGTTATAAGGGAACCAGAGGTGTATCCGGAGCGGCGGGAGCTCAAGGTGAGGCAGGTATCCGGGGTACGCAAGGAATACAAGGGCCTCCCGGGTTAATAGGGCATTATGGTACGCAAGGAACCCAGGGTTCGGCTGGTGGGGAAGGATTGCCGGGAGTTCCCGGGGTTCAGGGATCTCAAGGACCGGCTGGAGAAGGTGGATATCGAGGAACACAAGGAATTGGGGGAGATGGAGAAACCGGATATCAAGGTTATCGAGGTACACAAGGAGAGCCGGGTTCTCAAGGATCGCTGGGGGACCGCGGCACACAGGGATTATATGGTCAGACAGGAGAAGACGGGTTTTCCGGAACATTAGGTGTGCGGGGATCCCAAGGATCACAAGGTATCCAAGGAGATAGAGGTTTGCAAGGTACACAAGGCACTACCGGATCTACCGGCTATCAAGGTACCAAAGGCACGCAAGGTGGAGATGGAAATAGAGGCGTGCAAGGCGATAGAGGATCGCAAGGAGTACGAGGCACTACCGGATCTACCGGTTATTCGGGCACTAAAGGTACACAAGGTGGAGATGGAAATAGAGGTACACAAGGCGATAGAGGATCGCAAGGAGTACAAGGCACTACCGGATCTACAGGCTATCAAGGTACTAAAGGTACGCAAGGTGGAGATGGAAATAGAGGAGTGCAAGGCGATAGAGGATTGCAAGGTGAGCAAGGCACTACCGGATCTACAGGCTATCAAGGCACCAAAGGTACGCAAGGTAGAGACGGAGTTAAAGGTGTACAAGGCGATAGAGGATTGCAAGGTGAGCGAGGCACTACCGGATCTACAGGCTATCAAGGCACCAAAGGTACGCAAGGTAGAGACGGAGTTAAAGGTGTACAAGGCGATAGAGGATCGCAAGGTGAGCAAGGCACTACCGGATCCACAGGCTATCAAGGCACTAAAGGTACGCAAGGTGGAGATGGAAATAGAGGCGTGCAAGGAGATATAGGAGCTCAAGGTACACAAGGCACTACCGGATCTACCGGTTATTCGGGCACTAAAGGTACACAAGGTGGAGATGGAAATAGAGGTACACAAGGTGATAGAGGAGCTCAAGGCGTGCAAGGCACTACCGGATCTACCGGTTATCAAGGTACTAAAGGCACGCAAGGTGGAGATGGAAATAGAGGCGTGCAAGGAGATAGAGGATCGCAAGGTGTACAAAGCACTACCGGATCCACAGGCTATCAAGGCACTAAAGGTACGCAAGGCGGAGATGGAGTTAAAGGTGTACAAGGAGATAGAGGATCGCAAGGAGTACAAGGCGCTACCGGATCCACAGGCTATCAAGGCACTAAAGGTACGCAAGGTGGAGATGGAAATAGAGGCGTGCAAGGCGATAGAGGATTGCAAGGTGAGCAAGGCACTACCGGATCTACAGGCTATCAAGGTACTAAAGGTACGCAAGGTGGAGATGGAAATAGAGGCGTGCAAGGCGATAGAGGATTGCAAGGTGAGCAAGGCACTACTGGATCTACCGGCTATCCAGGCACTAAAGGTACGCAAGGTGGAGATGGAGTTAAAGGTGTACAAGGAGATAGAGGATCGCAAGGAGTACAAGGCACTACTGGATCTACCGGCTAT